>Ga0207060_10079_pt1 | contig 36539 bp, 28 predicted proteins | sample Alteio_BWMinCont_30_FD_153270 | JGI IMG/M metagenome (GOLD analysis project Ga0207060, IMG submission 153270) | Enriched cells from forest soil in Barre Woods Harvard Forest LTER site, Petersham, Massachusetts, United States -... | ecosystem: Environmental > Terrestrial > Soil > Temperate forest >...
GGGGATCAGAAATATCGTTGTGTAAATTATGAGTTGGAAAATGACAATCCCTGCAATTGTAGATGCGATGATCGTTGCCCCTTTGGAGAAAGCGAAAAACGCCGCAACAAGCGCGAACGCCGAACCAACGTAAACATCGAGCAACACTTCAAAGTACGCAATCCAAAAAGCTCTCCCGGAATCCACACCTCTCTGAGCAAGCCATGCGGCTCGAACCACAACTCCGCCAATAAGCGAAGGTGTAGTCAGCGAAACAAATTCGCTGCCAATTCTTACAATGGCAAGGTCCTTGAAATTTGATTTGGGAACGCCCGAAAGTCCGAAAACAGTCACTCTGTATCTCAAGACCTGCACTACCAGACGCAATGCAGACAAACTGCCAGCCAGGACAAACGGAACTAGCCCAAACGAAGCAAAGTCTGCCAGAGTCACGCCCGAGAAGAAAGAAATCGCAATAACAAAAGCCGAGCTCAGACCGAGTCCAACATAAACCCAGTTAAGAGTCGACTGTGAGAGCCTGAACTCCTTCGGTGGTGGTGACTGCTGCTGAAAACTTTCAGTCACTCGAGATCGTCTCCATACAAACGAAGAGAGTCCGAACTCCTTCCGGGACTGCGATAGGCTCTATCATTTCGATGTTCTATTATGCGATTGCCTCCCGAAACATACGTTGCGGGTCATTAAGTCTTTGCCGAACCTAGATGAAAGGCCTTTGCTTTTTCTGTGCTAAGAATTTAGGTGTTCTTAGCTTTACTCAAAGAACATTTTTCCACGATGAATATATGCGTACTATCTCCGGCGCTAAAACGGCCTCCTGTTGTCCCACTTGGATAAGGGACTTCTCAGCGATAATCTTCAGCGGATTGAATACAAGCCGGGATCAGAGAGTATGGCGATTTATCCATATTCTACCTGTGAAGCGTCTTCATAAAAAGAAATAGAAGTGTTCGCCCTCGATTTTCACAAGGGCAATCACAACAGACGGTTACGCCGTGACCTTCGCTGGTTCTTGTTTCATCTCTGCCCCGATGAAACTGATCAGTTCACGGTTCACCTGATCGGCATTCGTCCATATGAGACCGTGAGGTGCACCATCGATTGCAACTAATTTGCTTCCTTTGACCATTTCCGAAGTTCTCTTGCCCGAGATGGGGAATGGCACAATTCTGTCCTCTGTTCCGTGTATGACAAGTGTCGGGATGTCAATTCTTTGAAGGTCATTCCTAAAGTCCGTCCCACTAAAGGCCGTTACGCAGTCGATCGTCCCCCGTGGAGAAGCAACTGAAGCAGCATTCCAGCTCCACTGAACCACTTGGTCACTGATTGATTTTCCTTTCAGTATGTCTACATTGTAAAAGTCCGAAAGGAACTTTGAGAGAAAAGCCAGACGGTCTTGCGCAATTGCAAATTTGAATCCATCAAATACGCTCTTGTCAATACCCATGGCATTGTCGGGTGTCTTTAGCAGAAACGGAGGAACTGACGAAATGAAGACAACCTTGCTAACGTGTTTTGTACCATATTTTCCAATGTACCTCGCAACTTCTCCTCCGCCCATCGAAAATCCTGCCAGAACAAAATCTTTCAGGTCAAGCTTACTGATCAATTTGTGAAGATCCTCAGCGAATGTATCGTAATCATAACCCGTTGTAGGTCGGCTCGACTTACCAAAACCTCTTCTATCGTAAGTTATCACGCGGCATCCGGAATCAAGCAATGCAAGTGTTTGCTTTTCCCAGGAAGCGCCGTTGAGCGGCCATCCATGTATCAACACGACAGGCTTTCCTGATCCATGATCGTTATAGTACAGTTCAATTTCGCCGGAATTCTCTTTCCCCACATTTACAAAAGGCAATTTTCTAAAGTACCTTGAACCGGCGACGAGAGACCGAATTATTTAGGTCTTTGTCGAAAACTTCCTAGAAGATTGTTTGGGCGTAAACTAACCGTGGATTACTCAAAAATTGGAGACAATTGCCATCGAACCTGTTTGCGATAGGATACACCTTTTAGAATTCAGATTGATATTCGATGTTCGAATAAAGTTGCTCCCGGTCTGTCGCTGGGGTGAAATCCATGGACTTGACTCGTAGGTTCGTCAGTTCTATGCTCGTTTGATGTCAGGTTATCCCTGACTCGCCTGTGGCCGGGAGAGTCGATAAGTAAAAACAGAAAAGTATGGTTTCTGCTGTCTGACAAAGACAATGTCAGACTCTCGAAAGAACAATCTCTTCAATAATCCAGATCTTGCGGTTTCGCTTCTTATACCGAACATGCAGAATGAAACCGTGTCCTACAAATATATGAAAACTCTGGCGAGGGAGTTTATTGTAAAAAGCGAGAATCCCGGAGATTTCGCTCGCCTTATCAATAGCGAATTAGGGCGGGAAACTAGCAGAACCCGTCGCGAAGCTCTGTCCCATATCAAACAGAGAGCGATCGAAGTTTTTGCCTTGGACGAGTGACGTATTATGTCCTAGGCAATTAGCAAATCAATTTGCGAATTTACTCTTCAAGAAATCTCTGATCGGGGCACAGCCTTCCAGACAGTCAAAATTCTTGAAATCCGAATCAGTATAGAGTGCGGGAGGTGGGATTTGAACCCACGAACCCCTAAGGGACGAGGTTTCTCATTTCAATCTCGGAAAACCTGAGCCTCGCGCCGTTGACCAGGCTGGGCGACCCCCGCAAAACCTAGAATTCTCAAACTCTTTGAAATCCAACAGTATAATTGCATTACACAAAACGGCGAAGATCAGACGTAATCGGTGAGATCATTTATTCCAGCCTGTCGGAAGGCAGCTTTCCGGTTGTTGCACGACTCGCATACGCCGCATTGCTTTTCTCCGCCGAGATAGCAGCTCCAAGTTCTGAACATTGTCGGCCCGAGTAGCTTGTAAGAAATCTTGAGCATATCGCTCTTCGTTAGACCCTGAATTGCGGGACTCCACATTTCAACAGGGGGATGTTCCTTTGCATTGATCGCATCAATGTCTCCAAGATTAAGAGCCTCCGAGAGTTTCTTAGTAAACTCTGGTCGACAGTCGGGGTACGGCTGGTCCGACAGATGCGCTCCGTAAGCGACTACCTCTGCACCTAATGAAAATGCGTACGCCGTTGAAATGGTCAAGAAGACTGCGTTCCTGATCGGAACAATAATGTTGCTTTGAAAACTCGATGGCATTGATTTCGTTGTATCTGTAAGCACATTGGTTGATCCATAAAGATCTTTCATGAACGAAATATCGATTATCTTGTGTGACGTTGCACCTAGCGACTCGGTGATCTCGCGAGCTCTTCCGATCTCTTGTTTTGCCCGTTGACCGTAGTCGAAAGTTATTGGGAAAATTTCGTAATTCTTGTCTTTCCAGTACGAGGCAACACCGGAACTATCAAGACCTCCACTAAGTATGGTAACAGTTTTTTTCAATTGAGCGATTCCTATTTTTCATCTAATCATGTGTTGGAAGCGGCAGAATTTGCAAATTTTTCAAACTGCTTTGGGTTTGATTTTAGGCAGCAAAGGCTGAACCTGAGTTGAAAAATCCCCGTCTATTGTTAGCAATGAACCATTCTCTATCTCGGTCCAATCTCCTTCAAAAAATCTCTCCTGAGAGACAACAAGACCTTGCGGCGTTCTCGTGTAGAATAAAGCGTAGTAATCCATGTTTTCGGGCGCATCGCGGTAGGCATAGAATTCGCGACCGTTTGAAAGTAAGAAAGTGACGCTAGTATAAGGATAAACTTGGTGGACAATTTCGACGTTTGTCTCTATTGCCGACAAGATGTCTCCTCCGTTTTTCTTTTTCTCGACTAGAATCGATTCAAAAAACCACTGGCTGTCAGTCGTATACCTCAAGTTAAGCTTCCGAATAGTACCGTTGTGCGCAAAAGCCCATCCATCTTTCACGAAAGGATGCGTGTTCTCCCTCACTTTTAGCCCGACGGACGCCTTCCTCAGATGCGCGATTAAATGCGAATTAACCTTCATCGATTCGCCCGTTGTGCAAGCCTCTTCAAAGATAGGATCAGTAAACGCGTCATTCGGCTCTCTACCTAGATAAATCGGATTCCCATTGTTCCAAGCTACAATCCCCCATCCATCTCTGTGCCCGGGTCCAGATCCCTCACAAACTCGCCCGCATTGGGCTAGATTTCGAAACGATCTCAAAAGTGAAAAATCCACTTTGGATTGCGATTCTGGAACAATTCCGAGCAGCCTACACACTGTTTGAACTACCTAATGTCGAATCAACCTCAACGAAATATAAGTTGCACGGAGACTGAGAAGGTATCGAGACTGAATCGCTTAACAGGAAATCAATTAATCTGTTCCAAACCGATACTTAGCGCGTCCCAAAGGAATTGAACTACAAGAAAAGAATGTCCAAACTCGTCTCCAATCTTGCGAAAGAGAACAGCAAGGTTGATTGCGTTCTGCTAACTTCATTGCCAAATCTGAAATATTATTTCAACTACAGCGGAGCTTCATTCGAGAGGTTTTGTGGTGGGCTGATTTCGATAAAGGATTGGAAGAGTGCTCTAGTTGTTCCAAAACTCGACGAGGGCAAGACGGTTTCAAGTTCTTCTGATGATGTCTTCGCTTGGACCGATTCCGAAGGATATGGAAACTCTCTTGCCGAGGCGCTCAAAGGCATAGGACTCGGCAAATCAAAATCATTTGCCTGCGAAGACTGGATCACACTTTATCTTATGGAAGCTGTCAGGAAAGTTAGGGCGGGAGCTAGATTTGAGTCGATCAGTAAGACTATCTCGAAACAACGCTTGATCAAGGAAGACGAAGAAATTCAAGCTATGAAAATATCCACGTCAAAGCTAGCCAAGGGTTATGAGAAGTTACCTGGTATGTTGAGGGCCGGATTGTCGGAGATCGAAGCAGCCTTTGAAATAAAGAAAACCCTCGGCGACCTTGGAATTTCTGAAGTCGATTTCTGTGCGGTGCAATCGGGTCCCAACTCCTCTGTGCCTCACTCACAGACTTCTGGAAGGAAACTAACAACTGGAGACATGATAGTTGTAGACATTTCATGTGTTGATGAATCCGGTTATTTCGCGGATTTCACCCGAACTTTCGCAGTGGGAAGTGTAACCGATGAGCAAATGAAAGTTTACGAGACCGTGAAAGAAGCGCAAGCCAAGGGCGTGGAGATCGCGAGGCCAAACATTGCCGCAAAAGTAATCGATAAAGAAGTTAGGTCAGTGATTGAAAAAGCTGGATTTGGACAGTATTTCATTCACAGGACGGGACACGGACTGGGCCTCGAAGTTCACGAGGAACCGTACATCGCCAGCGAGAATTCATCAAAACTCAGAGCTGGTATGACTTTCACCATCGAGCCCGGCGCCTACTTGCCCGGAAAATTTGGAGTAAGGATAGAAGACAACGTCGTTCTGACATCCTCGGGCAACGAGAACCTAACGAAGGTAACTCACGATATAATCAAAGTATGAGCAACCTATTCTGCAGGAGCGAGAATAATTTCAATCCGCTTGTTGTCCTTTCCCTTGTTTTCCGTTTTGGAGATCATGATTTTCTTTACTTCGCCGGTTTTCGAAACGTGAGTTCCGCCGTCCAGCTGGGCATCAAAGCCAACAATGTCTACAATTCTCAATTTCTCCAAACCCTTCGGAAGAAGATCTGCTGACAACCTGTAAAGCTCTTTCTTTTCGAGCGCTTCTTCCGCCCCCAACCAGTATGTTTTCACTTCTCTGTCGTCAGTGACAATTCGATTCATTTCGGACTCTATCATAGCTAGCCTTTCTTTGCTAAGATCGTCAAGTGTAAAATCAAGACGAGCTCTATCGGGATAGATCTGCCCGCCCGTTATCCTCGATCCAAATTTGTGGTAAACGACGCCAGAAAGAATGTGCAGGGCAGTATGATGTCGCATATGTTTGTAACGCAGCTGCCAGTCGACCGTCCCTTTTACCCTCGCCCCTTTGAATTTCTGGTTCTGCTCGTCTGAGAGAGGCTGAGAGAGAGTGTGAGTTACCCTGTCATGATCTTTGCTAGATTCAACTATGGAGAGAACCGTTCCATCTTCCAGAGCCAGGGAACCTCGGTCAGATGGTTGACCTCCTCCCCTGGGATAGATTGCAGTGCGATCTAAGATTATCGATTTGTAGTCCGGAATATCCAATATCACAGCATCAAATTCCTTAAGGTAGTGGTCGGAAAGATACAACATTTCTGTCATTTGTCGTTGCCGCGAAGCAGAATTCCGACTTTTTGTTCACTTTAGTTTTGTTATGGAACCCTGACAAACTATCAATTTGCCGGCCTAAACCCTGAAATAAAGAGCCGAGAGTGGAAATTTAGTGAAAGGAATGGTATCAAAGTAGCTTTGTCGACACCTTTCGGAGAAGAACCTAAAATTTACAAGGTGCTGGTCTATAATCAGCTCACTCCAGACGAAGTGTCGAAGACAAACATCGACATTAAGAAAATGTCCTTCTGGGATATTTCAGCCGGCGTGCCCGGAAAGTCCTCCGTTGACGATCCACACATTTCTGTGTACTGGTACGGGCCGACCGTTTCATCGGAGAAGGGATTCGTCATCCATTTGAAGGGGCATAAACTAGACGAGAAATTTACAGAACCAATCCGCAAGGTCGTGGAAAGGATCGTCGGGGGAACATCCTCGGCCCGCGAAATGGGCACGGAATTCAAGAATTTCACAATGAAGATTACGTATGATTCGATAATGAATCTGGCAAAGTCAATCCAATCTGCGGGCAAGCTTGCAGCTGAATGTTCTTTGGAATTCGAGATGGTCACGAAGGAGGAAAAGGCCGCCTCGACTCTTCCTAAGACCAAGATACTCGGAGAAAAGGCATTAGAGAAGTAAACAGACCGTTCGCCGGCATTCTATCTTCCGGCGGATAGGTTCTGAATGGAACACTCTTGCATCAAACAAATAGAGAGAACGATCCAATCGTTAAGTTAAATTGAATGGAGTGGAGTACAATAGTTTTCAAGGATTACTGGAGGGAAGTAATTGATGGAAGTCACTCCGATTCGTGAGTACTGGAATGACATTCTCAGTTCGGGCGATACTGTTTATGCTGGACTGATTTATCGGATTCCACCAAGACTCTGGAGGTCTTTGATTACCGTCCAGAATAAGCTAAGATCCATCGATTCACGTCAGCTCTACTCAAATCCTGCGACGTTCCACGTTCCCATAAAGGGTTTGGGTTATCTTCAGGACGAAATTAATCTCAACAAGTACGAAGCAGTGCTCCAGAAAATTAAGGCGATCGTGTCAGATTTTCCACCGTTTGAAATCAGCGTAAAGGGAATCGATGCATTTCCGACGGCTGTCTACGCAATGGTTGAAGACGGTGGCCGCTTCAAGGAAATAAATCAGCGAATTTTAGAAGAGCTTGAGGGAAACGTGGAAAAAAGTAGATTCGACGCCGATGAATTCATGCCACACGTAACACTCGCGACGTTCAATACGAAGGATGTTTCAGCATTATTGCATGCAATTCAGTTGGATGAACTTAGAAACTCGGATTTTGGATCTGCCGGCGTTTATGAGATTGAAGCAGTCAGGGTAAATCTAATCTTCGCCCTAGGACCTCAGGAGACGCAAGACAGTGCGTTCAGCTACATCCGTTCGTTCTGGCTGGGCAAGTTCAACGGCCGCTAAGACAGATTGTGCATCGCTTTCAGGTCCTTACTGAAGGTCCTGAGCTCATCCGGGATGTCAATGGCTAGTGAATCCTTCAACGAAAGGCCCTTTGCCTTCTTCTCGTTCCAGACTTTGCTGTTGAAATCGACTATCTGTTTTTGATATTTTAGGTATTCCTTCTGCCACTCTTTTGGATCGGGAAATGCACCCGCGTGAATGCTTTTTTCCGAGTATATGCGGAGCCAGAGAACTTCAGTTATGAATGGACATATCGGTGCAAGAAGAAGTAATATCGATTTAAGGCACTGGTGAAGCGAATACCTTGCTGAAATAATTTCTTCTTGAGTAAAACCGGCTCCGTAGGCTCGACCTTTTGCCAGTTCCAAATAGTGAGCCGCGAAAAGGTTCCATGTAAAATCGCGGATTTTGTTCGCGGGGACAAAAAAGTTATAGTCTTCGTAGCCCGCAATGCACTCTTCCGTAAGGGCGGACAGCTCCGACAGTATCCATCGATCGCTAGAAGACAGCTCGTCATACGTGGGTATCTCCTTTGGTTCGGGAAAGCCCGCTATGAACCTAGAAATATTCCAGAGTTTCGTCAAAAACTTGCCCGGCGTTGCAATTTTTTGCTCGGAGCACGTATAGTCTGAACCGACCGATACCTCGGAAGCGATCCACATGCGAAAATTCTCTGCCCCATAGCGATCAAGCATAACTATAGGGTCTATGGCATTGCCCTTGCTCTTGCTCATTTTCTGGCCCTTTTCATCCAGACCCCAACCGGTGACCCACACATCGTGCCACGGTACTCTTCCGGTTATTTCGGAGCACCGCAAGATGCTGTAGTGCATCCAAGTTCGGATGATGTCTTTTCCCTGCGGCCGGATTGTAGCCGGGTAAGTTCTTTCATGGTAGTGGTCGTCTTTCCCATATTTTGTGACGTAAAGCGCGCTGATGCTCGAATCCATCCAGGTGTCAAAGGTCCTTTCGTCTCCGACAAACTTTTTCGAGCCGCACTTTGCGCACGAGGGATTTCCAGGAGGCTCATCCTTCCAGGGCTGGTAGTAGGGACCAGGTGGAGGGAGGTACGACTCCCTGCACTCGGAGCAGTACCAGACCGGAACCTCGGTTCCGTAAAATCTTCTCCTTGAAATCGGCCAGTCACGCGCAACCTCGATCCAGTTCAAAAGTATTGTGCGGTGCATCTCTGGATGAAAATGGAGTTCTTTTCGAGCGATATGCTCTAACTTTTCTCTAATGTCGACAACTTTCAGGTAGTACTCGTCCATCGGGATTATCTCTATCTCGGTCCTGCTCCTTTCGCACATCGGTGTTCTGTGCTGGATCTCCTCGACCTTGAATGCGATGCCCTCCTTTTGCAGTCGCTCAATCATAGTGTTTCTCGCCTGCTTTACACGCAAGCCAGCTAGACCCTCTCCAGCTGATGGAAGCATCCTCCCATCTCTTCCAATAGAGATGATCTCTTCCAGCCCTAATTCGCGGAAGAGTTGAACATCGTTATAATCACCATAAGAACAAATCATAAGCGCGCCTGTACCAAAGTCGGGCTTTGCGGAGTTGTGCGCGAATATCGGGACCCGTCTTTCATAGAACGGTACGATAGCATTTTTTCCGACGAACGCTTTGTACCTCTCGTCTTCTGAATTGACGATTACAGCCCTGCATGAAGCTATCAACTCAGGTCTCGTGCTTGCGATCGGTATAGAATCGCCGTTCTCAACGTTGAATTTGAAGTAGACCAGCTTGGTCGGGATCTCGCTATAGACTATTTCCGCGTCTGCAATTGTAGTGCCGCAGTCCACGCAGTAGTTAGTTGGCCTGGTTCCCTCGTAAACGCGCCCGTTCTTCCACTGCGAAATAAACGTCGACTGGGTAAGAGCCCGGTACGAAATGTCATCGGTGCGGTATTTTTGTTCGTAGTTAGCCGAGTAGCCCATCATCTTGAGGATCTGTATCATTTCCTGCTCAAGATCATCGAGCGCTATCCGGCAGAGCTCTAGAAACTTTTCACGGGGAGTTGCCTTTATGCTGACCTTGAATTTTTTTTCAGTGTAGATCTCAACCGGCAGGCCGTTTCGATCGATCCCAATCGGGAACAGAACCTCAAATCCTCTCATCCTTGCAGATCTGGCTATCATGTCGATCTGCGCGTAATGTGATGCGCCGCCCACGTGCCACGGACGTCCGGAAGGATATGGCGGAGGCGTATCCATGACAAAGATGGGTTTTGAAGAATCCACGTTGAATTTTCCCATGGTACCTTCGGATTCCCACCGGGAGAATATTTCGCGTTCAAGCGACTTGTCCCACGACTTTGCAGCAGCAAGGGGGTTTTGAAACTCTTCCTCACCTGCAAGCAAAACGGGCTTGTAGGGTTGCGACTTTTCTGAATCTTTTTGATCGCTCAAAATTCTACTCGTCCTATCACGGGCGGTATCGCAAGATCGCCGAAACTCCGCCAAAATTCTTCAACATTGCCCCGCCTTCTGTCCTGGAAGAGATTACTTCGACGCTGGCTCCCGAATCAATTGAAGCATCTACGAAATAGTCCACAATATCTCGCTCGATGATATCTACTTCACTCGATCCGCAGTTTGGACACGTGAGCAGCTTTTGTCTTTCCGCCATTTTCTGAGATCTTGATGCAAATTTTTCAGTTACGTTCCCGCAATTTCTACAGGTGGCTTTGAAGTAGACAAAGTCTGCGTCATCGTTTATGATGATGGTGTCGACCGCAGATCGTTTTAGGGCATTCAGTATGTCCTGAATTCCGTATATTGCGAGACCGGTGTCGGAGTTTACCTCTCTCAGAAATCTGTCCACGAGCTTTTTCTCTTCTACTACACGGACGTTCTCAAGCAGTTTCTCTGACTTGCCAATGGTTTCCCTGACCCCCTCTCTTCCAGCATATCCTGTATCGAGCGTTCCCACAATGACGTTCTGGAGACGGTAGTCAAGATAATTATCCCGTACGAATTCGTCCTTAGTAGGTCCGGGTCCGCTCACGATGAGCCCTTTTACCGGGTGCTGTTCGAGGAAACTTTTCTTAGCATGATCGGCGAGCCTGTTGAAATAATCGGTTAGTTCCATCTCACGCAGACGCTCATACCGGCGGGCGCTGTTGTGAAGAACAATGCCGTTTCCAATGAAACTTCCCGTATCGGGAAGTTCGATATCTATGAACGCCTCATTTTCTTTGTTCTCCTTTACTTTGACTGACGAGACGAATGCAAGGATAAGATCGCTCTCGGCGATCGCGGATAGAGTTGTAACCGCCTCCTGAATTAGCTTTTGTCTGTTTAGATCGATAGATGATTGTGCTTCAAGCAATTCGTCTTCGAAGGTGGTCAATATCCTTTGGAAAACTCGCCCGCTAATCCCACGCGTATCACTGAAGAAATTTGTAATGCCTTGGAATTGTCTTCGTTTAATCTTGAGATCTTTTGCTTTTTTATCGACCCAGGATCCCATCACAGGAACGTTATGGTAGCTTTGAGCCAGTTTTCTCTGGGCGGCGAGGCCGAGTTTTTCTTTCTTATCCTTTGCGGAAAACCCGATTTCCTGATTGAAAGTGACGATAGAATCTAGATCGGTAATGTCCAGGGAATGCATCATCCCAAACGGCGTTTTGTACTGCCGGTAAGAGGAAATTATCCCGAACCTAAGCAGAAGCAAATTTAGCTGTCTGATTACAAGAGGGGATTTCATCGAGATTCCGATTCTAGTTTTCCTCACATGACCTTCCGCGTCAAATAACCCTCTGATAAAACTCGCAAGATGAGTGCTGTCCAGTCTGTGGATTGCTTCTGGAATCTCTCTCGATTCTGTTGAAATCAGCGTCGGATAGAACATTCGAAGACCGTCAGCGAACACCTTTGAGTAAATTCTTGTCTCGAAGTAAGCGTTCTTCGACCACGAACCCTTTTCATGCCTCTTGTCTACGATTCTTATCGGAACGGCTTCGAGCCGAAGAGCCTTTCGCGAAATATCAGAATACAAGCGGGCGACATCTTCTCGCTGCTCGTAAAGTGCGATTCTGTTATCGCTCGCCGATCCGTCTCCAAGAATGTATCCTAGGAGTTGCAAGAAATCTCGAGTAAAGAATTCGGGAAGTATTCTTTCAGTCGTAACGTGAATTGAATTGAATTGCTCTGGGTCAGGAACGAGATAACTGACAATTATCTGCAGTTTTTCCCAGGTGAGATCTCTTTCTCCACGCTCAAGCTGAGATATTTCCGTTTGGTAAAGCTCGAGATGTTGAGCTAGAGTTTTTTGTGCGAGGCCTCTGGTCATTCGGAATCTCTTCAGAGTTTCTCTACCTTCAGTATCCACCGTATGCCTAAATGTAGCGGGTAGATGTGTAACCAGACTCGGTGCCAATGGCTGGGGGAGCTTTTTCGTAACAAAAACTCGATCCCCTTCTTTCAGCTCACCAGCTGTTTTAGTCGATATACCGCTTGAGTTCAGAGTGAAGAACCTATGTTCCCCAGTTGCCCTAATTCTTGTCTGCGGTCGCTTTGTTGTTATCTCGTAATATTCTCTAGGAACCATTGAATACGTATCCGCGCATTCAAAGACTCCGAGTTTGTACTTTGCGAAGTCGTAGCTCGCTATCTTGCTTCCTGACACAAGTTTAGAGATACCTGCGAGGGTGCCATCTTGGAGTTGAACGAGCGTGTCTGAACTAACACACTGTCCACCTTTCCTAGTTTTTCCAGAAACACCAGAAGAAATTGTGTCTACAACATCCCACGTGTCTCCTGATATTATCCCCAGTCCAGCTTCAGTTGCGTCGACTGCCATAACTCCAATTACATTTTGCTCCCTCAGCATGTCCCTTAACGGGTCAAGATGAAAATGATCGTCGCAGCGATAAAGATAAACCGACACCGGTTTTTGGGGCAATACCTCGAAGAGATCGATAGTTTCATTTCCCGGGCCGCCGGGTCCCGGAATCGCTCCGCAGAAGATCACTATGCCATTCTCGGGCGTTTGCTTGTAGAGGCGCAGTCTTGCCATCGTTTTTGTTAGGGCATCTTGCACGTGATTCCTCGTAGTATCTGACTTGATGTTGGACGCTGTACCGCTCTCTTCCCTGAGCGCTGCTATCGCCTCGTGGAGAGCCTTTTTCGGCGGCAGGTAAAGACTGACGAGCTCTGTCCCGCGTCCGGTTTTGGTCGACAGATCCGATAGTAGCTTCCTTATCCTGTAAATTGCGACAGAATCATACTTCTTTCCAGTACCATCATTAGCCAAATATGAAACACCTTGGAGAAAGAACTAGTCAGCTGACGCTGAGCACGGGATGGCTCTCAGAGCCTAAAATTCGCAAAATTGTAGTCGTAGTACTTCTTTCCGCAAGGTCAAAGGTCACTCTATACTTAAAAACGCACCGCCTGAAAAACTAAAAACTGACAGGGAATCCTTGTGGCTATTCTTTGACATCGGGGAGACGCTTCTCTCGGAGAAGAGTTTTCACAGCGCAAGGAATGACGGGTTGTTCCAGGTCTTGAAGGAACGCCGGAAAGATCTGTCACGGACAATGTATGACGCTGCCCATCGCAGGGCAATCCTTTCCAGACCCGGAGGCGAGGCTTCGAGAGTAAGGGCAATTGCAAAGGAAGTACTGGGGCCTTCAGAGTATTACCAGGCGGTTCAGGAGTATCATGAGAAAGTGGGTAACTCTCTGGTTGAGGCGTTCGAGAAGGATCCGAACAAAATGTTTCGACCTTATCCCGAGGCGAGCAGAGTTCTATCGGAGCTTTCACTCCGGCACAATCTTGGAGTAATTGCAAACCAGCATCGAAAGGTTCGACAGCATTTGGAGAAGACCTGGGACCTCGCAAAGTACTTCAAGTTCATGATCCTTTCAGAAGAAGTGGGGTTCAAGAAACCCGATCGCGAAATTTTCCTTCTGGCATTGGATAAAGCGAGGATCGACGACCCATCAGAAGCCTGGATGATCGGAGATAGGGTGGACACCGATGTCGGCCCGTCCAGATCGCTTGGTATGAAGGCGGTAAGAGTACTTCACGATTCCGAGACATCGATCATTCCTTCAGCTTCAGAAGTCGAGATTCCAGATTTTCAGTTCAAGGACTTGAACCCTCTTACGAGCTTATTTTGAGCAAAATTTCGAGACGTAATTCATAGCTGTGTCTTTTGCTAGGTCAAGATCTTCTTCTCTTATTCCCGGGACTCCGCACATCATGAAGAGAACGTCTTCGGTCTCCTCACTTACCTTGCTTTCGTCGGCATCCCGGTAAGGATAGACGGCTATCAGTTTCTTCTGAGTAATGTCTTCGATAACCACTTCGACTCCCGATAGTTCCATCGGGTTTGTCATTCCTATACCAACGAAGGTTTCTCCCCTGACTGCAATTCTCATGAAGAGATTTCCGCGATCTACCTTACGATCATCGAATGCTGCGATCGAGACCATGGATTCGGCAGAGGCCAGATTGTAAGAATCCACGAGAGTATTGATTGTTGGCAGGTCCTTTCCGCTCAGAATTCTCCTGACAAGAGCTTCCCCCGCTGGCCTTGTCTTGGTGGGATCGATTCCAACCTTCCAGTAAAAGTCCCGGTATGCCCTAATAATCGGAAGGTCTTTTACGACCTCGAGCGAAGGGATCTTTTTTCTGATTTCGCTCTGTTTCGACTTTTTGAAAATTTCTAGATCCTTTGCATTCTTCTGGACAACGACATCCGAGCATACCATTTCTTGAACCCTTAGGCCGGGAAATTTTTCTGAAAGTAAACTTTGAATTTTCAACTATTTTTTCCTCTCAGCGATCCGCTGCTTCCCAGTCCATAAGCGTCATCTGGTCATCTTCCTTTTTCTTCAGGCTGGAGACTCTGACCCCGATCAATCTTACCTTTCGCTCTGAATCGTAAAACTCAGAGAGCATCTTCTCACACTCGCGAAGCAGGATTTCAAGCGAAACACTGTGAGCAGAGAGTGATTTAGAACGAGTGTGCGTCTCAAATCCGGTGAACCTAATCTTAATCCCCACATTTCTGAAAAGATAGTGATCTGTTTGCAATCTCGAAAAGACATCCTCTGCAACGTCGTCCATGACCTGCTTTACTTTTGTATAGTCACCCTCGTCCTCCATGAAAGTTGTCTCGCTGGAAATCGAAACCGGGTCCCAGCTTTCAACGACCTCGCTTTCATCGATTCCTTTTGCAACATTTGATAGCCACAGCGCCGACCTGCCGAAAGCGTCTCTCAGGTTATCCATCGGGACCTTGCGCAGGTCGTCGATTGTTTCGATATGGAATTTTTCGGAGAGAATTTTATGGGTCACTTTGCCGACTCCAGGGATCTTGGATACCGCCAATGGAGCGAGAAACCTGACTACTTCGCTAGGTCTAACAATAGTTAGACCATCCGGCTTGTTCATGTCTGTGGCAATTTTTGCAACGATTTTGGTATTTGCAACTCCAACCGAACAGGTGATTGCCTGATTCTCCGAGATCGATTTCTTGATCTGGCTCGCGAGATTTCGAATCGATTCATCTTCTTTCAGATTCAGATCCTCAGAAATCAACTTCAGCCGTTCGCCGACATCCAAGTACGCCTCGTCAATGCTCATCTGCTCTGTTTTATCGCCAAACTTTCGAAGGAGCTGCATAACCTTGGAAGAGATTTGGACGTAAAGATCGAAATCGGGTTTAACGTAATGAGCGTCCGGCGCTAGCTCCCAAGCCCGAGAGATCGGCATTCCTGATCGTAATCCCCTTTTTTTTGCAATGTAGTTGCAGGCAAGCACAACTCCTCGACCTTTGCCATCCCGTGGATCGGCGCCGACGACGAATGGCTCGGATTTCATCTCCGGGCGTTTGCTCAATTCGCAGGAAGCGTAGAAAGAATCCATGTCGACGTGGAAGATCGTCCGGTCAAATTCCCATTCCAGTGATTCCTTCATTTTCCCGGATGTCAAATGGTATCAGTTAAAGCCGAAAGATAAAACTCTCGGCCTTGTCGAGTTAATTGTGGCATTCGGTTTAAAAGCACCAAAAATCGGATGTTAGCTTCATACCTGATTGATTTGCAGGGCGGCGACGATTTTCCAGGATCGCAGGTCCCCATAAGAGAGAGGCACCGAATTCTCCCTTGGGCTTTGCTTGCCCTTGTCCTTGTAATAGTAGGGCTGTACGCGGCTAGCGTATGGCTGAACTGGACAATCCTTGAAACCATGTACAACGCCAAAGCTGGGCTTGACTGGTTTGGGATTAACTTCTACGGCGGGCTGACCTTTCTCGTCGCTGCGATTTTAGCTCTGCTTTTTGTGAATCCGTTTCCGCGAAGGAGCGATCTTTTCGAATCTTTCAACGCGCTGATTGGCCTTCAGTACAGACAGACCCCGTATGGCGGTTATGGCAGCGGCGTACCTCAGCGTAGAGTAAGGCCGATGTATATCCGTCCATCAAAACTTCTCTGGGGATTCTGGCAATTACTAAAGTGGACAATACTTTTTGGAATTTTTTCGGTTTACAATGGATTTCCCGGTTTTGGAAACTTTACCATAGTCGTCGATATGGCGCTCAAAGGTTATGGTAGTTGGGGCCTAGTTCCGCAGGTCGCGTTCCTCCCGCTTTCTCCTGGATCGTCCAGCGAGATTATTTCGCTCATACCAACAATGGAAATCCAGTATCAGATTCTCGTCTATTTTGCCCTAGTCCTCATGGTTGTCCTCGCGCTCCGGTTTTTCCTGAAATTCATCAGGGATGTTGTCATCAGAGCTGGAGACAAGTGGCTCCGAGATATTTTCGTCGCACTTTCAGCAGTGGTTTTTGCAGTTTTCATCGGAATTCCATACTGGGGAATGGACGTTACAATTCCGTACGAGTGGGGTGCAGTAGCTACGGTTCTTGTCGCTTTCATAGCGATGGCTATCTTTTTCCATTTGAGCTCATCGAAGGAAACAATTCCACTCGCGCAGCGGAGGAGGACTGCGATCATAGTAGCTGCTGCGATCATCATAATACTGCTCCTCTTCAATATCGGCGCGGTTACCTACTACCGCCTAAATTTCAACAATAACTATATTGCATACCAGTGGAATCCCCTCGTCTCCAAGCAAGTCCAGGTTGCGAGCTGGGCTGCGGGAATCCAGAATATGACCTACTCTTCGATTGACCAAATTCCGCCGGGGAACGCTTCTATTACCCTCCCGCTGATTCGTAACTGGGATTCGAATTCATCTTACACCCAGAGCCAGAACGTGATCGGAGTCAACTGGTTACAGCTTTCGGCTCCTTCTATTGCTTACGTTTACGGACAGGAGTACTGGGTAACTCCCACGACTTTTCTCTACCCCGATACAAACGACTGGATTGGTGTTCACCTGATCTACACTCATAGTTCCAAAATCATTCTATTGAACACTCATACGGGGCAGTTCGTAAACGTCACTCAAGCTTACAGGATACCCACTCAACCTCTGATGTACTATGGCGAAGATCTTTCGCAAACGACTGGTTTTTCAAACGATGTCTACGTTCACGCGGCGCCAAACGTTCAGGAAATAGAAGGTGTATCCTACAACGGACCTCCCGATTACACTCTTTGTGGGGCTCAGAGATCTCTGTGGTTCCTTGAACAGTTCCAGTTCGGTTACGCGTTCTCGCCTCCTCAGGACTGCATCCAGATGCTTCATGATCGGGAAGTGTTTGACAGGGTCCAGAATGTCCTCATCGGTGGCCTGGTAGAAGATGGCTCGACATACCTTGTCAGCGATTCACCAGCAGGCGGAAAGAATCTCTACTTTGCGATACAGGTTTACGTTGACTATCCGCTTCACAGCGGTTTTGCGAATGTTCCATACACCCAGATCCAAAGCTATCTTCGATTTTTCGGAGTAGTGCTCGTAAATGTGGCGACGGGACAGATGCAGGGTTATACTGTAGCAGGTAATGATAATTTTCTCTCCTCATTTTACAAACAGTACTATCCGAGCTGGGGGACGGTTCCGAGCTGGCTCCAATCTCAGCTCAGGTATCCTGACCAGCTACTTGGAAACCAGGTTTTTCAGGGACAGCTGGATGCTGACTTTATCCTTCACGTAAACCAGCCCAGCGTGTTTCGCTCGCAGTCCGACTTTTTCGAGCGCCCAACGAATACAGAGGTGCTTTACATCCCATTCGTTGCGGGGAATAATGTATCCTTCGATGCAGTCCAGCTAGTTGAGTTCCAGAGTTCTACCGGGAAAAACCTAGCCGGTCTTTATGTAATATCAGGTGGCAAGAATTTAGGGCAAATGACCCTGTACCAGTCGAACGCAACCGGGATAAATTCTTCTCCGCTATTTGGACCCACGGCTGCATTGAGCGCTTTTGGCTCCGATTATGCAACTCAGCAGGCGGTCACTTTAACCCGCGCTACGCCGGGCAACATTCTTCTCTATCCTGTAAATGGTCATTTGTACTATTTCATTCCTGCCTACGTCCGTCAGGCATCGGGTACAAGCGTTGTCGAAAGAAATCCGTTCGTTGATGTCATAAATGCTCAGAATTCGAGCGCTCCAGTCCGGCTGATATACACTAATTCCAGCGCGATAAACACCTATGACCTGACGCAGAACCCAATTTTCACGAATTCAACTCTAAGAGCTCAATACGTTAGTGGGCTATTTACCTCACAGCATATTGCACTCACAAACTCCACAGTGACGAGTGTCAATATTGTTAACAACATCGCGTCGGCAACCTACCAGGTCGATTCGGAGCAAAACGCTACTACTTCCATGGTTAAGCACTTCATCAGCGCCTACGTTCAGAACTCTACGATTACGGGGAGTGGACTTGCATTCGGAACTTTGTTTTACTGGGTTCCCTCGCCGGGCACGGTAGATTACGGTTTCGTCGTATCCAGTCTTGGGGTTACAAAACTGTATTATATTTCAGTCATCGTCGGAACGACCTGAGAGAGAAAATTAGATGTCACAATCCAGGGACGCAGATTTTGATTCGTGGATCCGTTCGAGGTACAGCGGGCGACCGTTTTACGTTTCGGGACATAAATTCGAAAAATCCCAGTCGGGATCGGTATTAATCGACAAGGCAACTTTTGAGCTTGAAGAAGCAATTGAGTTAGGGCATATGCTACTCTCGATCAATCCCGTTTCGAGACTATCTGCCCAGGTTGCGATCTGGGAGAAAAATGGAACCCTGGTGAAATTCGTCCTTGTTTTCGCGATCTTACTTTTGTTGATCGTTATACTTTTCCTTCGCCGTTAATTAGGGCATTTAACACAGAAGGATAATCATTGTTCGAATAGAAGAGAAATCGGAAGAAATTTTCCTTGTCTAAAAGCGAAGAAACTCTAGTTCTGAAGCTTTCTGGAAGTCTCTTCTTCTCTGAAGAATATGGTAAGGTCACCAAGGCAATTACTGGGGCATTGCAACAACGATCTCAAATCAGAGTCGTTCTTGTCGCTGGCGGAGGCGCTAAGGCGAGAGAGTACATCGACGTCGCATCAAAAGTTGGAGCGGATCAAACGACTCTTGACGAAATAGGAATCATGACATCCCGAATCAACGCTATGATCCTCGCTACGTCAATGGGAGAGTTTTCGGAAACGAACGTGCCAGAAACTTTACGAGAATTGCTCCAGTCGTTAAAACAGAACCGCGCGGTCGCTATTGGAGGTCTTCATCCTGGACAAAGTACGAACGCAGTCGGAGCCCTTGTTGCAGAGAAGACGAAAGCTCGAAGATTCATAAACGCAACTGACGTTGACGGAGTCTACAACAAAGACCCGAGAAAATTCAAAGACGCACAAAGAATCGACCGTATAAGTATTGGAGAACTCGAAGAAATAATCGGCGGAGAGTCGATGCAAGCAGGACATTATGATCTGATGGATCCTGTTGCTCTAAAACTTGTAGAGAGATCAAAAACAAGCACCTGGATAATAAAATGCGTATCGAAAAGAATCGAGTCTGCACTCCTTGGTGAGCGAGTTGGCGGGACAGAAATTGTATTCTGAAAAGTTCTTCTGCCTTCCAGAACGTCTAAGAAGAAAAGCTAATGAGAGATCAAAGTTATTTATTGTCCTTCAGTAAACTCCCTAAAAACAACTTGGAGGGGTAGCGAAACTAACCTAAAGTTCGCGCAAGGCCTGGTCAAACGCGGCGGAAGCCTCGATAGAAAAGAGGTTGCCGAGACTCAAGATCAAAACAGAGAGGTTCTTGTATGCGAAATCCGCTCTCTTAGGGGTTCATGGGTTCGAATCCCATCCCCTCCATTAACCCCTCCGAACCCATCATGGGGTCGAATCCCAAGAGCGATGTAATTTTTTGTTTTTTTACCACTTGGAGGGATAAATTTGTCCACCCTACGAAGCTAGGCGACCGCACGCAGTCTGCCTACGAAAACTAATATCTTTCCATTTGCATTAATGGGATCCATTACTATTTCGCAGCCTAAACTCAAAGAGACTCAATTCCTTTATGGAATTGGATATCATCCACTGCATAATTATGCCCTAACTGATAATTTTTATTAGGATAAACCGTGTCCATGGACTGCCTAATTTCACGTTATTTTTACCTTCGAGCAACGGGGCAAATTGTTTCGACGCGGTCTCCCCGCATGCCGTAGAATTTGCCATAGAGGTTGAGCGTAGTATCGCAATGACTTGGAATGAATTTTAGTCGTTCTCCGATAGATAGACTCGGAGAGTTTGGATCCACCTTCAACGTTCCATGCTCGTCACCTGCAGGCCAGTAAGAGATTCCTTCTAGGCCCACAGGCTTCGGCATCCCATCGTAGCCGAGAATTTGGTATTCTAACGAACACGCTTTCCACCCCATATCAACTATAACGCGTTCTCTCGATGGAGCGCTGACAACCGAAGTTAACAAGAACAGGGAGTTATGGAAAGTAGAACTCAGGTTCTCAATCAAATTGTATCTTGAATCCATTACAACATAGGATCCGGGTTGAATCTCCGTTATTCCAGGAATTTCTGCGGCGATATTGTATGTCCCCGTGCCGCCGGATGTAACTATTTCTGGATCCAGTCCTAATTTTTTTGATTCGTCCAAAGCTTTTGTTAATGGGGTCAGTGCTTCATAATCGACTTTTTTTCTTTCGTCAAAACTTGGGTATTTTATCTGTAGGTGTCCTTCGTAACCCATGAAGCCACGAAATCTCAGACCTTCCACGCGAGACAGTGCCAGCGCAAGGGATGGCGCTTCCTTAGGTTCAACACCCGTACGGTTCTGCCCAACATTCATTTCGACCAGGAAATCAACTACTAGATCTCTCGATCTTGCAAACTTCGCTAGACGCTGTCCATTCTCAAGATTGTCTAATGTAATTGTAATATTCCCATTTTTTCGAAGGGCCAAAAAACGGTCCATGGCAATGTCAGAAACGATGATATTTGTTAACAAGACTTCACTCTCTATGCCATTGAAAATTAGGGCCTCCGCTTCTTCTAACGTTTGACAGCATAAGCCAATTGCCCCTGCCTCTAGCTGTTTTCTTGCTATGAGTGGATTTTTGTGAGCCTTGCAGTGTGGCCGCAACCCAGACTTGACTGATTTACAGTATTCAGCCATTGTCAGGATGTTCCGTTCAAGGATGTCCAAGTCGACGATGGTTGCTGGAGTCGGAATTTCCTCTATTTTCATTATAACTCATTCCTACCTGATATTTTTTCCATGCCCCAAAGTTGGGACCAGCAGCTCCACTTCGCCTTTGCGCGTTACGACAAAATTGTCGTAAAGACTGGTCGTAGTATCGATGTCGGAAGTCACTAGTTCCACCCTATCGCCACGATTCAGTTTGGCTCCCGGGCCAGTTTCGATGTGCGTGTGTTCAGCGTTTAGCTCGACCACCTTCATACCAGCCGTAGGAGTTCGCAATTCAGGGAGGCCGTGATGACCGCTGATCGCAGTTCTTCCCGCATCCAGAATGGCTCTGTTCGGTTTTGGCAAACTGATTACCTGCGACTCCACCCAGAGCGCGTACTCGAACTCTGGACAGAATTTGTGGTGATCCGTATCCATCAGGATGTAGGAGCCCGCTTGAATCTCGGTAACCCCCAGAGTTCCGGCGGCTACCTTGTAGGAAGTGCTACTCCCGCAGCTAACTATGTCCACTTCGATTCCCCGGTCTCTGATTGCATCTCCCGTCTCGATGAGCCTTTCCAGCGCCAATCCGGTAACTTCATTGCTCTTTTCCATGTTGGAGGAATCCGGTAGCCCCCCTTCGTAACCCATCACGCCTCGAAAGTGCACATTCGGGAGTTTTGAAATTCCCACTGCGAGATCAGCTCCGGGTTTTCCAGGGGGAACACCGCAACGATTCAAAATCCCTTCGAGCATGGGATCTCCGGCAGAACTACCACCGCTGAGATTCACGTCTACTAGCAGATCGATCTCAGAGCCCGCCTCTGTCGCAGCATTTGAGATCTGTCTAGCGTTATCCAGATCATCCACGGTCACCTTCAGATTGCAGTATTTTGCCAACCTAGCCAGGCGCTGTGTCTTGTAATTCCCGATAATCTCGTTTGCGATTAGAATATCTGCGATACCGGCCTGTGCCATGATTTCAGCTTCTCCAAGCTTTGCACAGGTAATCCCAGAAGATCCCCCGTCGAGTTGCATGTGGGCAAAGAAGGGCGATTTGTGGATCTTGGTGTGCGCCCTAAGTTTGCACTTTTTCGGAGCGAGAAAATCGTGCATCGTTCGAATATTCTTCTCTGCAGTCTCTATATCTACGATTAGAGCCGGGGTGTCTACATCGACGAGTTTCAGGGTAGATCAAGCTCCAAGTTTCTTAAAGAGGCGTAGGTTTGGCTAGGTTTCCGTCTATCATGTTACTATTTTTCTGATCATTTGGACGCGTCATAACTCTTGTCACCTAATGTGAGTCCTCTCGAAAGTATGGTAACACCTTTTCTCCGACAAATCTAATGTTCTCGGGTTTTGATTGCGTGACGATGGTAACGGAGGTTGCCCCAACCTTCTGATACTGTTCGATCTCTTCGATCAAAACCTCTGGCGAAGTAACGAAGACCTTGCTTTGAAGAATCTGTTCATCCGAAACCCTCGTCCCCCTCTGTTCGATTTTTCGTGGATCTATTTCATCCAAAGAGCCTCTATCAAACAAGCCGGCATCTCCTAACCGCCTAACCTCCTCCACGCCGCTTTGCTTGCTGTCCGCAAACCACGATGAAATATTTGCAACCTTTTCCATTTTGTTCGGATCTTTCCCTGCCTTAACTGCCGCGGCCTCAAATGCCGGAAAAATTTCCTCTCTACATTTTTGGGGGCTAGCTATTGTTACGAGGTGATCTGCGTATTGCCCTGCGTAAGCTGCTCCTTTAGGACCTAGTGCAGAAAAATAAATTTCAATTTTGGATTTGGGTTTAGTATAGAGGAAGACATCCTTCATAGAAAAGTACTTTCCTGAAAACGAAAAATATTCCTCGCTTTCCCAAAGTTTGCGCATCAATGTTATCCCCTCCACGAGTCTATCTATGCGTTCTCTCCATGGAGGCCACTTACCATTCGACATGAATCGGGATTCCGACATTGCTTCCCCGGAGCCGACGCCCAAAAGGAATCTGCCGGGGTACATGTTATCGATCGTAGCAGCCGCCTGCGCAATTATCGCAGGATGATATCTTCCGCCTATGGGAATAGTTACTGACGGCCCAACTTTGATTTCTTTGGTTCTATCCAGTGCAACCGGAAGGTAAGACCACACAAAACCAGATCTTTTTCGACTGTGTGTCCAGGGTAGAAAATGATCTCCTAGCCAAGCATAATTGATACCACATTTCTCAGCGAGGGCGACGCATTCCACAAAATTGTAGGGATCTACGTAGCTCTCGCCAATGTCTATGGTAATCCGTACTGGGTTGGGCATCTAACATTCCATCGCGTCAGGTCCCAGGTTAAAAAATACTATCTTTCTCTCGGATTTGGTAAGATTCCAATGATTCTGACAATCTTAGAGAATCCGTATTCTTGCAGGTCTTGACATAGATCGAATTTTCACAATGACGATTTTGATAGCTACAGTTTCCGGACATCAAGTGCTCCAACAAGAGTCCAAGTTCCGTTCATGATCTCCTATCAGAAGATCGACGTTATCCCCAAAAGTATCTCTCACCGGATTGAATTTTAGGGCGTGGAATTATTCCCTGAAAGCAGATCTCTGTAGACGTAGGTCGTTAGAAAAGATCTCTCTGACTCTGCATAGCTAGAAGATCGCTACTGGATTGACGAGCGACCCTGTGCCACCCTGAAGTCGAAGCGGCGAGGCTACAGTCATAAAGTCCCACCTTCCCTCGCGTTCGCACTCTTGAGAAACTTCTTCTAGTTGCAGGCTGTCCGCGCAAGCCAGTCCCATCGAAGTGATCTGTAGGGCGTGCACCGGAGCCGAAACGGATTCCACGGGACTCGGCTTTACTTCTCCATCGCCGTCGGGGAAGAATGCCGCTATCTTCCTCTCATGCAGTAATTTCATAGCAGTGGGATGCAGTCCGGCTCTGCCCACGGTATCGAGGTCCCAGGGCCCCAGTTCCATCCGGCGTTTGTAGTGGCCCGTCCGGAAGACGAAGATATCTCCCTCGCCAAGCTTTACCCCCTCTAGTTTCTCTGCTGCTTCTAGATCTTCCGTGGTGACCATCTCGCCCGGTTCCAGCCATTTGACATGTCTTAGCCGAGGAATGTCGAGGAGAACTCCTCTGCCCACGATCCCCTGGGCATACTGCGTAATGTCCATAGTCTTGGCACCCTCAGAAGTAACGAGGCTCATTGGTCGGTCGTTATACAACTTCCCTCTGTACGCGATATGGCACAAGGCATCAAAGTGCGCATGGGCGCACCCGTGTACCGAGCTCCCCAAGTAGTCAGCCACATACTGAACGTAATTGGTGCTGTCCGTTATATCGTAACAACGCATCATGTGGTGGATTGCCTGGTTAGGATTATCAGCAGAGGCAACTGTATCTATCGGTCGCCCCATTGAGACCGACCTCCCAGCTCTGACCAGTTTAGCGGCATTGGCAACAATCGAAGGCGTGAGAAAGTTCAGAGTGCCCCTTTGATCGTCGGAGCCCCACCTACCCCAGTTAGATACCTCTTCAAATAGGCTGTCGAATTCTTCCAGTTTCATTTTCTTTGTATTCAAAGTTCTATACACTTTCCAGTTTTATGACATCGAATTTCTAAAGAGGGTTCCTAAAGTCGACAAAAGCGCGTGTTTCTGGCGCATCTGAGTTGTTTTAAGTCTTCTTTTAGAATTCAAAGAAAACTCTGTCCTTGGGAAATTCTCTTCGGAAAATTCGGAATCAATTGGGTTACGAGTATGTAAGGCACTATTGACAATGTCGATCCGAGTGGTTCCCTTGATATCAACTAATGGAACAGTTAATCATCTACCGAGGATGACGTCAAGATGGTTGAACCGGGATCTCCAAAGTTTGTCAGATTCCCAGATACCTAGCTTCCATTGTAATAATTTGAACTTGAATAAGAGTAATCGCAGTTCGAGAAAAAGGTTCAACGATTTTAGGGCGGTCCCTCTTGATTAAAACGGCGACCAGGCCAAAGATTCTGGAGGGACTTTTTCATCCTACTCCATTGGTTACTTTCAATTGCACGAAATCCCAGTTAGTTTCTGTTAGTTGAGGAGTCTTTCTCCCTTGAGAATCCTTAAATTATGAACTCGAAGGCGAGAGGGATTATCCTAATGGAAGAAAAACAACAAGAAACGGTAGATTCGTTCAAACCAAAATATCCTTTGAAAGTAAGTTCAAATCGAAGATTTCTGGTTGATCAGAATAATCATCCCTTTCTTCTTCAGGGGGATGCTGCCTGGTCTCTTATTGCCGGAATATCTCGAGAAGATGTCGTAACGTACCTATCTAACAGAAGCCAGAAGCGCTTCAATACTCTTCTCGTAAATCTGATTGAGCACAGGTTTTCCCCGAATGCTCCTAGAAATTTTTACGGCGAAGCCCCTTTCACAACACCAGGTGACTTCACGACTCCCAATGAGAAATACTTTGAGCACGCTGACTGGGTAATCAGAAAGGTTTCAGAATTTGACATCCAGATTTTGTTATGCCCTGACTTTCTTGGAGTTCCTATAACTTACCACGGTTGGTACGACGAACTAGAGGCTCAAAGTTTGGGCAATTGTCTAGCTTACGGGCAGTTTCTTGGAAAGAGATATCGTGATTATGATAACATCCTATGGTCGATGGGTTGTGATCGAAACCCCGGCCCAGATGTATTGCAACGAATGGACATGATCTCTTTGGGCATCAAAGAGCACGACAGTCGCCATCTAATGACGGCCCAGACCTTTCCTGAATATTCTTCTAGAAATATTTTTTCAGGCGGTGGTTGGCTGGATGTCAATGCGACCTACTCCTATGGCATAGTGCATGGCAGGCTTACTTCAGACTATAATCTAGAACCCAGAATGCCGGTCTTCTTAATCGAATCCACCTATGAAGGTGAGCACAATTCCACTCCAGCTCAAATCCATCGACAGGCATATTGGTCAGTTCTATGCGGCGGCTTTGGGCATGTCTTTGGAAATTTTGCTATCTGGCCATTTGGAATCGAATATGGATATGTCGTGTGGCCCAGATCTACAGAGAAGTGGCAGGTAGAGATGGACAAGCCCGGTTCAATTAGCATGAAACACTTTGGAGATTTCTTTCGATCACTACCTTGGTATGAATTAATCCCTGACCAGAAACATCGGGTGGTTACCAATGGATTAGGAGAATTTCGAGGATTAGACTACCTCGCAGCAGCTGTTTCTGAGGATGGGCACACTCTCGTTGCGTACATGCCCACACCTAGGATGATTACGATCGACCTATCCAAGCTGCAAGGATCTTTAGTACGAGCGTGGTGGTTTGATCCGCAAAGTGGCAAGTCAGTCACCATTGGCGAGTACCCTGCAAGTGGAACGAAAGATTTCACACCTCCTGGACCGGGCGACTGGGCAATTGTCGTCGAGGACACGTCTGGCAAAAGACTGTCTCCTGGTTATCATCCTGAAGTTAGCAACTTGTAAAGGGCCCCCGGCTAAGTCGGCTCTGATCAATAAGCGATTCGAACAGAAGAGGAGCCTCGATCTCGAAAGAGATCCTGCTTTATGGTTGGCAGCAGTATGATTTCGCGCGTCGAAAGCTCAGAGTGTAACGGAAATAGTTAGGCGGAATTTACATTGCATTAGGCGATCAGAACTGGGATAGGATTCCCACTAGCTTTTCTGATTGGAATTACGGAAAAGATTCTTTCAGAATTTCCTTCAACGCAAATAATCGCAGAGGGCAAATTTTCCTGGAAGGGCAGGCTCACGGGCGATTATTCTATGAAGGTGCTTAACAATTTAGAATGCTTGATTGAAAGAAATCTATTGGCCAAGAATTTTTGAAACCTTATGAAGAAAAGTGGCGCAAATATTTATAATATCACAATATTTCACCGAGCCTCGCATTGGAAATTCACAAAAGTCCCGTTATGTCTGGGATTAGCAGGACCATTGCTGTGGTCATTGTCGTAGTAGTTATCATAGTTGCCGCGGTTGCTGGGACTTATGCCCTTTCATCAAAGGGGACAACAACTACAAGCAGCTCTTCCTCTCAAACTTCGTCATCATCTTCAAGTTTGAGCTCTTCTATTTCCCAATCATCCTCTTCGCCATCGTCGTCTTCGTCCTCTTCTAGTTCCTCTAGCTCATCTTCCGTCTCTACGTCCAGTTCCACATCTTCTTCGTCGTCGTCTACATCTTCCGTCTCTTCGTCGACAACCAGTAACCCCTACCCAACCTACAACAATACGCTGACGATCGATCTCGAGCAATGGCCACTGGGAAGTATGAATCAGTTGTATGCCTACAGCGGTAGCATATGGCCTAATGTTGCAGCTAATGCTATGTACCAACCTCTGGTTGATGTCAATGTAGCCCAGGAGTATGGCCCCGGGGGAGGAATCCAATTCCTTCCTGATCTTGCAACCAATTGGACCGTTTCTTCCGATGGTAGCGTTTACACCTTCAATCTAAGGCAGGGGGTCAACTTTTCGAACGGAGATCCGTTCAACGCATATCAAGTTTGGACGGTTTTCTACAGTGCGTACTATCTTTCAGGAAACTCATCAGGATGGTACAACGGATACTTGTTGTTCAACATGAAGCCCGTGGAATTTGGTCCGGCCACTTTATCGCTCCTCAATCAAAGTGGACTCATCAATCCTTCTCAACAGATGCTGGCCATAATGTCAAACAGCTCTTGGCCAATATATGTGGTGAATCAGAACACCATAGCTTTTCACACGATTAAACCATTTCAATGGCTGCTCGGGACGCTAGTTGGTTGCTTAGGGCAGTTGTATGATGCACAATTCATGCTTGAACATGGAGGTTTGGGTACCCCGACCACAATAAACAGCTATTTCAATCTCAACCCAATGCCAGGAACAGGGCCTTACATGCTCAGCAAGATATCGAATCAAGGATACATCGGATTCACGCAGAACCCGACGTACTGGGGACGGAATCTTACTGCTTCTGAAATTGCAGCAAATGCGTTCTTAGATCCTGGTCAGGTGAAAAATGTGCTAATTCAAATTAAAACTGATACTACGTCTAGATATCTGGATTTAGCGGACGGGGCTGCTCAGATAGCAAACATCGGTCCTCAGAGTTGGAATCTTATTCTTGCGAGTCAAGACAAATACAGCTATGTCACTTTGCCACCTACTGCTGGCCTTATTGCTGGGGAAACTTTGAACGTCCGGCTGTATCCGACTAACATTACTGATGTTCGGCTCGCGATAGTTCACGCGATAAACATGACAGACTTGATTTCAAAGATATATGGACGCGCGGCGCAATTTGTAGGTCCTGAATATCCTGCCTGGTCGCAATTTTACGATCTTGGTAACTACACGCCGTATTCGTACAACTTGACGTTGGCCGCGCAGTATTTGACACAGGCAGGATTCCCAAATGGAAAGGGCTTGCCTCCAATTAGTTACATTGTGGCTGCCTGCACGTCTTTAGATTGCGCCGGACGGGCCGAAATTATCCAGACAGACCTTGCCCAGATTGGCGTTACCGTGAATATCAATGTACTTAGTGGACAAAACTGGTGTACGCAAGCTGGCTGCGAACCCTATAGTTATAATATCAACAATACTGCGAGTCTGGGCAATATTGAAGATGTAGGAGGAAACACAAATTCACCCACTTTCCTATCTCCAGCGGACTATTGGACCGAATTTGTGAGCAATAATTCGGCATTCGGAAATACTGCGGTGTATGCGACGGCCGCTAGCAACGGGTGTGACGCATCTTTCTTCAATGGCTCAAGCGTTGCTACCGTTAAATCAATCTGCGGTCAAGCACAGGCGGAGATCTACGCACAAGCTCCTTTATTCGGTTGGGTCATACCAACATATAACCTAGGTGCTAGTGCTGTTACCTGGGACAAGAGTGTTGTAAGCTCGGCTTACTACGATTCGAATTTCGGAGGAACGGGTGACATGGTAGTCATCAACACGGTCGTCTTCAGCTAGGCGACCGTTCGAATCCCCTGTCCGGCTGAACAGTCAAGTATTGTCCTATAACTAATATCCCAAAGAGTAAGGATTCTACATGCCGGAGGACCGATATGCTCTAACTCTAATTCGAGATGGGACCACGGCTGTGAAGGCTGGCTTCGCAGTGCTGTGTAATTTATTTTACAAGAAGACAAAATACTGCATTGAAGCTGCGTATCCTCTACGTGATAAGTGCCCTTCCAATTTATCTTAAAACGATGTTTTTCCATTAAGTTAGATCTCTGATGTTCGACAGACTATTTGCTCCACTTGAGATCGGTCCAGTAACGATAAAGAACCGCATACAGAGCACCCCTCACGAACAGCAGTATCTGGAGGACGGTCTCCCGAGCGAGACCATGATCCAGTACTACATCGAGCGGGCGAAGGGCGGTACCGGCCTCCTAGAAGTTTCTCAGCTTTTCATAAAGGCGCCCGACGGCTGGGAAACAGACTCTGCCCGGAGGTTCCCGCTGGTCCCCAATCCCGCTATCGTCCCGGGGCTTTCCAATCTTGCTGACGGAATCCACGAGTATGGGGCCAAGATCTTCATGGAACTATCCTCGTGGACTCATCTTTACGGGCCTGTTTCAGCAATCCCATCCGAATCCGGGCTGATGCTCAATGAATTGTCCGCTGCAACCATTTCACAGATCCAAGAAGATTTCGCGAAAGGGGCCGCCCTGGTAAAGCAAAGCGGTTTCGATGGCATCGACCTCCACGGAACCCATGGCGCCATGATCGAACATTTTTACTCTCCGGTGGTAAACAGGCGCGCCGACAAGTACGGAGGCTCGCTGGAAAACAGAGTGCGCTTCCTCATGGAACTAATCGAGATACTCAGAGGCTCATTGGACGACTCTATGGCATTGGGATTGAGACTCTGTGCCGACGAAAAGATCGAAGGGGGAGTCACTCCCGAGTACGCCGCAGAGATGGCAAAGTTGCTCGATGGCAAGCTGGACTTCATCAACGTGGACCAGGGTGCGGCGTCCCCGTTCGAAGCGATGAATCAACTCGCGTTGCAAACTGAGCCTCTCTACGTGGAAACCGGATATGGCACCTACATGTCGGCGCCGATCAAAAAGGCGGTATCAAAAACGAAAATCGGCATAGTGGGCAGGATCACGGATCCCCTGCTCGCAGATTCCATCTTAGAAAAAAGTGAAGCGGACTACGTGGGAATGACCCGCGCCCTAATCGCCGACCCGCACCTCCCGAACAAGGCGAGGGAAGGGCGAGTGGAGGACATTCGGCCGTGCATTGGTACCCTGCAGGACTGTTGGGGAAGATCTGTCTCCCGCGAGTGGCCAATGCACTGCACTGTGAACCCAGAAGTGGGAAGGGAGAAGACCAGAGGAATTTCTACGATTAGAAAAACCTCGAAACCCAAGAAAGTGCTCATAGTAGGAGCGGGGCCGGCCGGTCTAGAAGCTGCGAGACTCGCTTCCGAGCGGGGGCATTCCGTTGTGATCTATGAGAAGACCGGTGAAATCGGCGGCCAGACAAACTGGGCAAAACTACTTCCAGGTAGAGCAGACATTGGTTCTATCGTCACCTGGTATGCTCAGCAGCTGAAAAAGAATGGCGTTAGGATCGAACTCCACAGGGAAATCCCTGTCGATCCCGGTGTTGTGTCGTTCGTCATGGACGAAGAACACCCGGACGTGGTGATCGTCGCGACCGGCTCCAGCCCGATCGAAAACGGCATCCAGATGATTACATTTTCCCCGGTTCCAGGCTGGGATCTGCCTCACGTTAGGACGATCGACGAGCTGTTCAAGGCTAACCCGAATTTACGGGGACAGGTCGTGGTTGCGGACAGCACCACCTACATCGAGGGCCCCGGGGTCTCTGAGTATCTGATGAGAAAGGGGGCGCAGAAAGTTACCTTGGTAACACCACACCCGCACGTCTCGCCTGAGCTCTCGCATTACAACCAGCTGGTGCACGTGGTTCGCAGGCTTGCTTCTTCGGGAGTGGTGGTAGAACCTTTCAGCTGGCTCAAGAGGATCCGGGAAAATTCCGTGGTTGTGTACAACATTGCAACAGGGCAGGAGCACGAGCTCCCTTCAGACTATGTGGTGCTCAATACTGGGAGAAGTCAGGTAAACGATCTCAGCGAGCTATTCAGAAAATCCAGCGCAGAGGTCTTCATAATCGGAGACTCCAGTGTTGCCGGTGGAAGGATCGGCGGTGCAATTGAATCAGGCTTTGTGGTAGCAAATTCCCTCTGAGAGCTTCCTGAAATCTACGTTGAACACATTTCTCTGGCGGTCAGCCACTTTTCCAGATCCCTCATTTGGACAGGGCTGCGACTCCCTTTGCAGCCATCTTGCGGAGAAATCACCTGGATGGATCTCCTGAGCTCACCCAATTTCTAATTTCAACCCGAGAGTAGTTGATCAAATGTCACTAGTCGTCAAGCCGTTCAGCAGAGATTTCGAGGTGCCGTCCGAATTATCCCTCGCTAAGTCGGAAAAGTCATGATACGAAGGAGACACTTTCGCGACAGGCTGTATTGAAAGATCAGAATAATCCTTAACAGATTGCAGTTCAGAAAGTAATTGAAGAAGAAACGTTCTCAATTAGAGAATTTACTATTCAAATTTTGATCCCCGCGTAATGTAGGGCGTACAGACTACATTGAGTATTCTTGATTATCGCCTAATTCTAGGTGGGTTAGCTGCAATCATAGGAGTAATAGGCTTCCTTCCGTACTTTAGGAATCTATTTGCAGGGAAGACAAAGCCGCATACGTTTTCATGGTTAATCTGGGGCATCCTAAGCGCGATAACCTTTGCAGCCCAGATTGCTAGCGGCGCAGGCCCCGGGGCATGGATAATCGGAGTTGCTGCAATTCTAAGCCTGGCAGTTTTTGTCATAGCCATATTCAAAGGAGAGAAGGAGATAACAAAGCTAGATAAAATAAGCCTGGCTTCTGCCGCGCTCGGCATAGCGCTCTGGATCGTAACTACAAACCCATTATGGAGCGTTGTTATCGTTACAATAGTGGATGCGGTCGGCTATGTACCAACTTTCAGAAAGACGTACAAACAGCCATACGGAGAGACCCTCACCTTGTATTTCTTGAGTACGGTTTCATTTGTAATCTCTCTGTTTGCTCTGGAAGTGGTTGACCTAACTACTGCGCTGTATCCAACATCACTGATAGCAACTAACATAATATTCATTTCAATGGTACTTATGAGAAGGAGGAGGAACGTTATGTCCAGTATATCGTATCGGTAAAAATTTGGAGCTGTGAGTAAATTGAACGGCAACAGGAAGAAAAATGGTAATCGTTCGCGTCGGTTGAAGAGTGGCATTCGTGGTCAGACCCGACGCTGACTTGACAGTGGCTGAAGAAGGTTAGCTAAAATAGCACATCGACCACATCATCTAACAATTTCAAGAAGGGGATCGCTTGGCAAAATCGAAAAAGGTAGACGCGGCGGTGGAATCTGATAACTCGGAGAATCCTACCCCCGAGGAGGAAAACAGGAATGTCAAGAATCCCAATTTGGAAGCTCCAGACGAAGAGCTTCTGCGTGAAGAGGAGATAGAGAAGAGGTCAAGGGCACGATCGCGAGGCTCGAGCAGAAAATCAAAAGGATTGACAAAAAAAATCTAAACAATTAATTTTCTTTTCAGAAATTTTTTCCCTCAGTAGTAAACGCCATATCAAACGTTGATTTGCAAACTGATTTATGAAACTAGAGAGAGATTTTCCTCGAGCTACGACACGCTTGTAGCGAAAACATAGTGGAACCCGCGGGACGTCGAGATTATCCAAGCGCGCGCGGGACTACTATCAGCTCTTGCGCTGCAGGATTTGAAAAGAACTGATATAACGCTCACCGGCGGCCCCCTATAGTTGGCGTATGGTGGCGCTCAGGGATTCAAACCCACAATGGATTTGGATACCATCCCCTCCACAGCCTATGCCGCTGGAAAACTTTCTTGAGCGAAACCGTCGCGCAAATATCACAAAATAATTATATTCCGAAGGCAGCTTCATGAATGTTATTTCAATGAATCCATCCGAACAAATTGACGAACTGATCGCAGAACTAAATGATTGGCGTGGCGTCGTACTAGTTAAGCTTCGTAAAATCATCCATGACGCTGATCCAGATGTAGTTGAGGAATGGAAATGGATGGGAACCCCAACCTTCTCTCATGATGGAATTTTCGCTATTGTGAATGCGCACAAAGATCATGTGAAGATGACTTTTTCTCAAGGTGCGAGCCTTCCGGATCCCGACAAGGTCTTCAACGCTATGCTTGGAGGCAACCGATGGCGCGCGATCGATTTCCATGAGGGCGACGAGATCGATGAACGTGCTTTGAAGAATCTCATCCGCTCGGCTGTTGCGCTCAACACTGGTTCCTTGAAAAAGAAAATTTCGAAGACCCGACCTAAAGCCAAGAAAAAATCGTAACTAGGTCGGTTAAGCAAAAAACTCGATAGTTTGTTTGACGTCTATTTTTAGGGCACTCCTGCATGCGCACAAAGATCCTTAACTTCTCAAGTTCATTTACCATACGAATCCAAAGGAGAAGACGAGGGGAATCGTGTCCCAAGAGTATATCGAAATTCAGGGCGCTCGTGAAAATAACCTGAAGAACGTATCGCTGCGAATTCCCAAACGAAGGATTACCATCTTTACGGGGGTGTCTGGCTCCGGCAAATCGTCCATCGTCTTTGATACCCTCGCCGCCGAAGCTCGTCGCCAGTTGAACGACACCTTCAGTACATTTGTCCGTAACTTTTTGCCCCGTTACGCCCAGCCTGATGTTGACGCCATCAAAAAATTTGAGTATGGCGATCGTTGTGGACCAGAAGCGCCTTGGTGGTGGGTCGCGCTCAACTGTGGGAACCATTACGGACATTTACATCGTCTTGCGTCTTCTGTATTCGCGTATTGGTCAGCCATACGTGGGGAATTACAATGTCTTTTCGTTCAATGATCCGCAGGGCATGTGTCCTGAATGCAACGGCATGGGTCGCAAAACGATAGCCGCGGATATGGACGCCTTTCTTGACACCTCCAGGTCACTCAACGAGGGGGCTATCCTGTTTCCGGAGTATGCCGTCAACAATTGGGGCTGGAATATTTGCGCTCAGTCAGGGCTGTTAGATATGGACAAAAAACTGGCTGAGTACACAGACAAAGAGATGGACCTCCTCCTGCATGGCCAACCTCAAAAGGTCAAAATCCGGGTTGGGGCAAGTCGGTCAACTTCACCTTTGAGGGGATTGTCGACAAGTTCACGCGAAAGTACATCAGTCGCGATGTAAAAACTATGTCGGGGCGTACTCAGAAAGCTATGGCTCCCTACATGACATTCGGTCCGTGCCCGCTCTGCAAAGGGGGCGCCTGAGTCAAGCAGCGCTGAGTGCCAAAATTAACGGACGCAACATTGCTGAACTTTCGGATATGGAAGTTGACGATCTGATAGATGTTATCAGAGCGATAAATGATCCAGAAGTGGCACCTATTGTTGCAACGCTGATCGAACGGCTCCAACACATGGTTGATATTGGTCTCGAATACCTTAGCCTCAACCGAGAAACCGACACCTTGTCGGGCGGTGAATCACAGCGGATCAAGATGGTCAAGCATTTGGGCAGCAGTCTGGTTGATGTCATGTACGTTTTTGATGAGCCGACCATCGGTTTACATCCTCACGATGTTCACCGCCTAAATGAACTACTCCAAAAGCTGCGCGACAAAGGCAATACGGTTATTGTGGTCGAACATGACCCGGAGGTTATCAAAATAGCCGATCATATTGTGGATGTTGGCCCTCACGCTGGAAGTCGCGGCGGCACGATTGTCTATGAAGGCAATTTTGCTAACCTGCTCCACGCTGACACCCTGACCGGAAGATACATGAAGCAGACAATGGTGCTCAAAAACAGCTTTCGTTCGGCGAAAGGCAAACTAACCATTATGAACGCCCGCTTGAATAACTTGCAGAATGTAAGTGTAGATATACCGGTGGGGGTGCTAACCGTCGTGACAGGCGTAGCCGGGTCGGGCAAAAGCTCGCTCATCCACCAGGTATTTCTGCGCCAACACCCAGATGCTGTGGTGATAGACCAATCAGCAGTAGCAACCTCTACCCGCTCTAATCCAGCTACATACACCGGTATAATGGACGATATCCGGAAAACTTTCGCGACATCTAACAAAGTCAGCCCATCTTTGTTTAGCTTCAACTCCAAAGGTGCCTGCGAAAACTGCGAAGGGCTTGGCGTTGTGTACACCGATCTGGCATTCCTCGACGTGGTAAAAACGCCCTGCGAAGTCTGTGCGGGGAAGCGATTCAAGGACGAAGTGCTTGCCTACAAGCTTCATGGAAAATCGATTACCGAGGTCCTGGCAATGAGCGTTCAAGAAGCTCTCAACTTTTTTGACATCGAGGACGTCGTCCGTAAGCTCCAAGCCATGAGCGACGTAGGTCTGGATTATCTTACACTCGGTCAGCCACTCAGCACGCTATCGGGTGGCGAATGCCAACGAATCAAACTGGCCAATGAGCTGCACAAAAAAGGCAGTGTCTATGTCATGGATGAGCCGACTACCGGCTTGCACATGTCGGACCTCGGTCATTTGCTGGAGGTCATAAATCGGCTTGTTGACACGGGCAACACGGTGATAGTGATTGAGCATAACCTCGATGTAATCAAGAACGCGGATTGGATCATCGACATGGGGCCCGAAGGGGGCAACAAGGGCGGGAAGGTCATTTTTGAAGGTACGCCTAAACAGCTTCTAACGGTAACGCATTCGCTTACTGGTGCATCTCTGCGTAGCTCAAGCAATAGCTGAATCGTTATCCAATGAGGACAATGAAAAGAAGATTTGCCAAGCATCTCGACTGGTCGAGATGCTACTTCAATGACTTTACTGTCGTGTAGGTTTCTGTTGGTAACTAGGACGAAGTTCTCTAACGCGTGCCATCCAGTCCGGCATTGAATCTTCATCAAGAGAAGCTTCCAGTCGATCCAGAAAAGCATGCGCACCAGAAGAGAAGACCTGCGCGGTCGCGATGGTCAAATTCCTGTGTGTCATTTTGAGAACCGATGTCTCTCCATCGCGCTGAATCTCCCAGCGGATGGTGGCTCTTTCGCCTTTTGGAAAGCCAGAGCTCGGCTCGACGATCCACTCGTGCTCGAAAACATGTGGAGGGTCCCAAACTAGAATGCTTCCGGTAACGTGTACCTCAGTCGGTCCGCTCCAAAACTCGATC
>Ga0207060_10080_pt1 | contig 36515 bp, 18 predicted proteins | sample Alteio_BWMinCont_30_FD_153270 | JGI IMG/M metagenome (GOLD analysis project Ga0207060, IMG submission 153270) | Enriched cells from forest soil in Barre Woods Harvard Forest LTER site, Petersham, Massachusetts, United States -... | ecosystem: Environmental > Terrestrial > Soil > Temperate forest >...
TTCTCACTGTTTTTTTCGAAGGTCAGGTGACGGGTTATGACGGGCTGTACCTATATCACCGTTACGCGCGCGCGTGACGTGGATAATAAGTAGACGTGTCACCATCCGTCACCAGCCGCTGAAGCAGGCGGAACCAAGCCCCTTGGTTGCTGTGCAGACTCTACCGAATACCGGCGTCCAGGCCATCGATAGCGTCGTTCATTCGCTGCCGGAATTTCTCATGAAACAACGGATCGTCTTCCGCGTGCCATCCGGGTTTATCCCTGAGCTCTTGGCGCTCCGCTCTGACTTCGCGCAGCGCTGCTTCTTCCTCTGGGGTTGGCAACCTGTACTTCAGATTGTGCGGATCGGCGATGAACCGATGCCGTTGCTCTTTGTTGAAGTAATAGAGAGCAGCGCGGAGAGTGTAAATCAGGCCGACGCCGGCGTCTTTAGCTATGGCCTCAAACATATTGCCTAGCGAACCCGGATCACCTGGTTCGGGAGGTCCTTCATCTCCGAACGCTTCATCGTAACCATCCTGCAGGACTGCCCATAGGGGCGTCCACATCTCGATATCTATGTCGCTGACGGTTGCAGCTTTCTTCTTCAACTCCCTCGGCGACGCGTACGCCGGGGCTTCAATATCGATGAACGTGCTCAATGCTTTCTCGCAAAGAACGTCTATCGGGTATCCGGTAATACGAGACAGGGCGATCATCTCCGCCATCTGAGCATTCCACTTCGGTGTTTTCTTCGACTTCGACTTTGGCATCGTTCAGTCCCTCCCTTTGTGATTGATTGCGGTTGTGCGGATTACCTCGCGGATTTGAGCGCCGGATAGTTTACTGCGCTCAAGCAAAGCTTGGGCGACCACCTCTACCAAACGCCAGTGCTGCTCAATGAGGGAGGCGGTCCATTGGTACAGCAGATCGTAATAGGGTATTGTGTCCGGGGTCACGTCATGAATGGCGTATCTGGCCAGAATGGCAATGCAGTCGTGGAGATCGAGCAGACAGTGACGAGGGCTAAGGGTCCGGGGGATTGTAACGCAGTTGCGCCACTTCCCCGGCTTGCATAAACATTACCAGCCTTTCCGCCCGACGCCGGGAAGGATGCCACCGTTCGCCTCTACTAACAGCAGCCCAGGTACTTGGCTTTTCCCGTCCGATCTTGACCTGCCCCCCCAAATCGCCATCGGGGACAATGGTTGCGAAGCGAACCCTGACCCCGAGACGGCAGGCTGCGACGGCATGCGCGCCTCATGGTAGGCAGCCGCTATGCGGAACTCCTTCTTTGTGATCTGCCGTGCTTTCATTTCGGGCGACTGGCACCTCGCGATCGAGATGTGTTAAGCGACGATCTCAACCGGCTCCACGACTTCCAACTCAATCACAAGCACTGAAGTGATCGGTCGCGACTTGCCCATATAAAGCGTGTTTGACACACCAAACGTAAGTCTCGGACTTGGGGCACCTCGGCGCCCCGTTTTTATTCCAGATGCCGGGTTTTCGGGCGGTGAATATAGAACGTCAGGCCGCAATTCGGGCACTCCCATGGGTACCAGCCATCCAGGCCAAAAATAGCGCTCGAGGACTCCTTGACGAGATCGCCGGACAAGCGCGTGGCGGCAGGCCAGGCAGTCTGTTGCACAACGAGTTCGGATCCGGGGGCATACCTTCAATTACAACAGCGGTTCGCGCCGCGACTCTTCCTACAGAGTCACGACGCTAGGATGCTTAAATCTTGTTCTGCCCGCTCGGTGACTTCGCTGACCTCTCCCGTTTTTTGATCAAGTTGGTGGGCCCACTCTGCGTGTTGCCTGAAGGCGACGCCGGGAGACAGCTTCGCATCGGCGCTGAATGCCAAATTGCAGATCGAGCAACGCCTCACTCCCCCTGAGTCGATCAACTGCGCTGGGAACTTCTTCCTTGCCATCAAACGTATTCTAGGAGGCGCGTCTGCCGCCCAGATACCTATCTTTTGGACAGCTTTGTTAGCGCTCGAGAAACCCTTCTGAGGGTAATGATTACTGAAGAGTTACCGCGTGGAAACTGACGGGGGATGTTCAAGCCGGCTGATACCAGCGTAGTGTTCTCTTTGACGGAGCGGACCTCGGGGGAGGGCCCACTTCTTCACTGGCACTCGCGAAACTATCGCGGGTGCTTTTCATTTGGGCTAAACCGCGCAATCTGTGGACGCCGTGCAGCTTCTCCGGAGATTCCATAGCCTGTTGTTAGGAAGGAACCGCAATGAGGTACTGTGGCAGATGCGCCAAACTTCGAGAAAACTGGCTCAGAGCAATGGATAAATACACGATTGATCGGCGCTCCGAGGTCGAGACGATCGAGGCGCATGAGAGAGAAGAGTCCGCATACCGGGCATACATGAACGCTCACCGTATGTGTCCTGACTGCTCGCGAATTGATCTGGACTGAGAGCCGTCCACAGGCCGACGCGCTACGCTGATCAGCATGCGCGCCCTTATGAACTTCATGCATAACCGAGGCTGGTCGTTTCACATCATCGCGGAGGACTGCAAGATTGTTCTCGTTGGCTACAGAAAGGCTGCGAGCAAAGAGGATCTGCTGCGCATCATTGCGAAGATGGGCGGAAGCGTCGAGGATGCAGAGATCGACATTCGCCGCTGGAACCGCGGCAGCGTCTGGGTCGAGCCGTCGCAGGCGCAATGCCGGTTCTTGGGGATCGTATAATCTGGCGCGTGCTCGTTTTCATCGATGAATCTAGCGACCCCGAATGAAGGCGAAAGAAAGGTCGTCACAATTCTCTGTCGTGAGGCGCCGAAAAGCCTTTGGGCCCGCCGATGACGACAACGGGGTTACAATTGGCCTGATACCGGAGGTGGCGAATGCGCAGGCTTCCCATAGTTACGGCCTTGATTATGGCGATGGCGCTACCGTCGTTTGCGGCGAAGAAGGTTTCTGGCACGACGACGCTGAAGGATTGCCAGCCGGCGAACACGCCGGACAACAGCAAAAAAAACAAGACACACCAGACGTTTGACTTGTCGTTCGACGCGGAGGGTAAGAATTACACGTGCCGTACTCCTCCGAACAAGTCGATGAATGCGACGGATTTTGTGGTGGGCGGCTCGATCAACTATGAGGTCGACGGGCAAAAGGCAACAATCAAGACGTCCGAGGGCAAGAAAGTGCAATGCACGGTCGTGAGGGTCCAAGAGCTCGGCACGGCTGCGGCTGCGCCCACAGGTTCCGCTGTGCCGCAGTAATGGACTGATCGGCGTGTTTTGCAAAAACTGATTTCAATTCAAATTCCCCCTTCCCGGAGTTTTTCTCCTCGTGATCGGTGACACCACGATTTCCACTTCGATCAAACCCGCCCATATCCGGACCCAGAAGGTCTAGGTGCGTGCGCACCGGCTCCGAGGGCGGCTCCAGAACGGGCCGCCCTTTTCCGTTTGAGTCGTGAGGCGCTTTTTAGCGAAAATCGCCAGGAGGGAATATACGCGATTCGCACCCACCCCTGCCGAATGGGGGACCTAGGGGGTCGGCTGGGCTCTCTTTTTCGGGTCCATCCGTCTGAAAAAGAAAATTCAATCCAACCGATCCGGGATAGAAAAGCACGGCACCCGCTACAGTGGCCTATTCGACTCTATCGCGGAGTGCTCGCAAATTATTGAAAAGATTGGAGGCGCGGGTCGGAATCGAACCGACGCATAAAGGTTTTGCAGACCTACCTAGTGAGTTTGTTGCTATTTGGAGCGACGTGTAAGTGATTGCAAATTAAGGATAACGCCAAGCTCGCCTACTAGGCGAAACAAGCCATTCCAAGCAGGCACTCCCCACAAAAGTCCCCACAGTGTCACAAGTCGATATCTTCGGGATATCCGTCTTTTCGATCGATCGCAAATGGCGAGATGCACTTTCCGTGGAAGCAAATCAAGATCGCCGAACCTCGGCAGTAGCCGGCCATTGCTCGACAGATGAGCATCACGAATAAATCGGTGGTCGTGCTAGAACCGCTTACCTGAATTCATCAGTTATCTGCTGTGGCCGCACGCCCGCTGTTTCTCGCCTACAACAGCGTAGACCGCTCATCAGTGGTCGCCGTGGCATCACGTTCCTGGATCGTGACCGGCTCGTGCCTGGCCTGCCGTGGCCTGTCCGCCTGGAGGAAGGGCTGCGGGACGTGAGCGTCGGTGCAATTTCCTTGGCCGGGACCTTGGCGGGTGGCAAAAGCGCGAGATGTGTTTTTTGCGCTCGATCGGCAGGTGCGCGAAGAGAAAGAAGGTCGCCGATTCCCCGGCATTCCTGTACTACTCGGAGGCCCTGATCTGACTCCATCTTTCCTTTTCTTGAACACCTGGATTGATCTCCGCAGGGTGTGGATGGTGCGGCTGCGCTTGAATCGCTGAACGCTTTCGAGCAGGCCGTCACCGCTACAGCGCCCGCCGCAATCACAGAGCGTGTGTCAATCGTGTGCCCGTATCCCGGAAAGGGGATTTTCGCGAGATCTATCGCAGCGCATTGGCTCAGAAACCCAACTTCCCCTTCGCCACGCTAAAGTCTTTAACGGTTCGGGTTGGATTCGCCACCGTGCGCCAACCGGTTGCCAAGCAACCCGATTTCTGTTCGCTCAGCCCAGAATTGGTTGGGGGGCGTCCAATGGCTGGATTCAGCCCCGAACCAAAGTAAACTCTCCCGATTTCGTGCGACAGTCGGGCCACGCAGTACTGATCTCCTTCTCTGCGGCCGGGGCGCAGTTGTCATGAAGCCGTACAATATCGAGTGCGCTCGACAACGCGGAACAATGTGAGAGCACCAAGCTTGAAAAAGGTGATCACGCCATTATGCCGGATGGCTACCGCTTCGATGCGTTCATTAGCTACTGTCATCATCCGACAGATCGATCCTGGGCCAAGTGGCTTCATCAGCGGTTAGAAACTTATCGGACGCCACGTGCGCTTCGACAACGAGGTGTACCCGAGCGGCTGCGTCGCGTATTTCGCGATGAAGACGAGCTCGCCGCCTCGACCGACCTCGGGCTCCGCATCGACGAAGCACTGAAGTCTTCGAGGTTCCTCGTCGTAATCTGCTCGCCTCGCACTCCGGCTTCACGCTGGGTGCGCGAAGAAATCGAAAGATTCGTTCGCATGGGCCGCGGCGGAGACATTTTGACACTGCTCGTGGAGGGGGATCCCGCAACAGCTTTTCCTCCACCGTTGGGCGCCGACCCGGTCGAGCACGAGCGGTCCATCCTATCGGCCGAACCTCTGGCCGCCGATGTCCGACCGCAGGAAGGAGAAAGCGTTAGACGGCGGCGTCAGAATGCGGCGCTCAAACTCCTTGCGGCGATCTTGGGCGTCGAATTCGACGAGTTACGTCAAAGAGAGCAGGAACGGGCACTTCGACGCTCATTGTTGCTGGTGAGTGGGGCAACCGCGATGGCGATCGTTTTCGCTTTGATAACCGTCGCCGCGTGGAGCCAAAGAAACACGGCTCGTGCACGTGAGTTGGTGGCGATATCCATGTCAGCGCAAAGTGCGGATCCCGAGCTCGCGGTGCTTGTAGCGGCACAAGGCATAGCGGCCACCTGGCCTTGGGGCCACCTCGTTCTGCCGGAGGCTGATCAGCAGTTGCATAATGCGATCTTTGCATCCCATGTCAGGCTGACCCTGAACAGCCACAGTGGCATTGTTATCGGCGTGGCCTGGAGCCCGGACGGCAAACGGCTGGCCACCGGAAGTCAGGACGGTACGGCGAAAGTGTGGGACGCGGACACGGGCAAGGAACTGCTCACCCTGAGCGGCCATAGCCGCCCTGTTTTCAGCGTGGCCTGGAGCCCGGACGGCAAGCGGCTGGCCACCGGAAGTCGGGACAACACGGCGAAAGTGTGGGACGCGGACACGGGCAAGGAACTGCTCACCCTGAGCGGCCATAGCAACACTGTTTACAGCGTGGCCTGGAGCCCGGACGGCAAGCGGCTGGCCACCGGAAGTGTGGACAACACGGCGAAAGTGTGGGACGCGGATACGGGCAAGGAACTGCTCACCCTGAGCGGCCACAGCGGCGCTGTCCTCAGCGTGGCCTGGAGCCCGGACGGCAAGCGGTTGGCCACCGGGAGTCTGGACAAGACGGCGAAAGTATGGGACGCGGACCCGGGCAAGGAACTGCTCACCTTGAGCGGCCACAGCAACACTGTTTACAGCGTGGCCTGGAGCCCGGACGGCAAGCGGCTGGCCACCGGAAGTCGGGACAACACGGCGAAAGTGTGGGACGCGGATACGGGCAAGGAACTGCTCACCCTGAGCGGCCACAGCGACCCTGTTTACAGCGTGGCCTGGAGCCCGGATGGCAAGCGGCTGGCCACCGGAAGTTTGGACAAGACGGCGAAAGTATGGGACTCGGATACGGGCAAGGAACTGCTCACCCTGAGCGGCCACAGCAACACCGTTTACAGCGTGGCCTGGAGCCCGGACGGCAATCGGCTGGCCACCGGAAGTTGGGACGGTACAGCGAAAATGTGGGACGCGGAGACGGGAAAGGAACTGCTCACCCTGAGCGGCCACAGCTACCCTGTTTACAGTGTGGCCTGGAGCCCGGGCGGCAAGCGGCTGGCCACCGGAAGTCAAGACGGTACGGCTCAGGTGTGGGACGCGGAGACGGGCAAGGAACTGCTCACACTCATCGGCCACAGCGCCGATGTTTACAGTGTGGCCTGGAGCCCGGACGGCAAACGGCTGGCCACCGGAAGTGATGACAAGACGGCCGAGGTGTGGGACGTGGCCACAGGCAACATATCGGCCACGTTGAGCGGCCACAGCGACACTGTTCACAGCGTGGCCTGGAGCCCGAACGGCACGCGGCTGGCCACCGGAAGTGATGACAAGACGGCAAAAGTATGGGACGCGGACACGGGCAAGGAACTGCTCACCCTGAGCGGCCACAGCAACACTGTTTACAGCGTGGCCTGGAGCCCGGACGGCAAGCGGCTGGCCACCGGAAATTCGGACAAGACGGCGAAAGTATGGGACGCGGACACGGGTAAGGAGCTGCTCACCCTGAGCGGCCACAGCAACACTGTTTACAGCGTGGCCTGGAGCCCGGACGGCAAACGGCTGGCCACCGGAAGTTGGGACAACACGGCGAAAGTGTGGGACGCGGAGACGGGCAAGGAACTGCTCACCCTGAGCGGCCACAGCGACCCTGTTTACAGCGTGGCCTGGAGCCCGAACGGCAAGCGGCTGGCCACCGGGAGTTCGGACAAGACGGCGAAAGTATGGGACGCGGACCCGGGCAAGGAACTGCTCACCCTGAGCGGCCACAGCAACACTGTTTACAGCGTGGCTTGGAGCCCCGACGGCAAACGGCTGGCCACCGGAAGTTGGGACAAGACAGTACAGGTCTATGCCATTGATATCCACAATCTTATGAACCTCGCGCGGGAGCGAGTGACCGCTCACCCCTCAAGCGAGAACTGCCAAAAATATCTTCATAGCGAGTGCCCGCCGTTTCCAAAGCTTGTTTGGTGGTGATTGTCCTGTTAACAGGCAGACGAACCACTCTGGAGGAGGCCAACATGCCTGACTTATTGACCCGCGCTCAATCGTTTCTGTCTGGTGAGGCATTGACGTTCAAGGAAGCTGATGAGCTCTGGCGGCAACTACAGGCTGCCAACCATATTTCTGTGGCGCGCGCAGCGCTTGCACACATCCGGGAGGAAGGGTCGCTACTTGATCGATCGGCACAGTCTGTCGGCGTTCGTCGGGAGCTCATCCGCCAGGAAGCAATGCTGACAAGCAAGGATCCGGAACTTAGTTCAGCGACGCGCCACGACCAAGCCATCGCATTACTGAGCCAGGACTTCGACCTGAACGACACGTCTTTGAATGCCGATCCCGAGACGCTAGGCATCGCTGCCGGAATCTATAAACGACGGTGGTTCGAACTTGGTCAACTGTCGGACTTACGGTGTGCGGCTTCGCTGTACGAACGAGGTGCGCATGGTGCATTGGGAGACGATGCCTACACTCAAATCAATGCCGCCTTTCTCCAGGACCTGCTGGCGCGGAGCGGAGAGGAGCCCAACAAAAATCGCAGTGACGCGGCCGCGTTGCGGAAGAAGATTGTTGATACATTACCCGTGTCAGGTACGTGGTGGAATGCCGCCACTCGCGCGGAAGCGTTCTTCGGATTAGGACGATACGACGATGCAAGTGTCGCGATCAAGGGCAAACCAAGCCCCGAGCCATGGAAACTCGAGGCAACCGCCCGCCAGCTCGCGACACTTGCGCACCTGCGTGAAGACCATCCACTACGTAATCCAGCCATAAGAAGCTTCTTTGACACCTTGCTGCCGCAATCTGCAGAAGGTGTACGCTCTGCGTTTGTGGGGAAGGTTGGCTTGGCTCTTTCCGGTGGCGGCTTTCGTGCGTCGTTTTACCACCTGGGTGTCCTTGCCCGACTTGCTGAACTCGATGTGCTTCGACACGTCGAAGTACTGTCTTGTGTCTCGGGTGGCAGCATTGTGGGTGCCTGCTACTGGTTAAAGGTGCGAAAGCGCTTAATTGAGTCAGCTCCTCTCGAGCGGCAATCATACATCGACATTGTCAGGGAGTTGATCGAGCATTTCCAAAAGGCTGTGAGTCTGGACCTTCGCCATGACATTCAACCGTCGAAAATTGCTTTGACGTGGCGGGTACTCGTGAAAGGCGCTCAGGGTGCACTCGACCCCGAACAGGTGCTCGCGCCCTCGAGCGTGACTTTTACCGGCCATTGATGCCGGGCTCGGGTACGTTGGAAATGCACGAACTTCCGTTTACACCCAAGGACCACGATCCGAGTCTAGTTGGGCCCGGACAGTTTAATCCCGTGCAGCACAATTGGCTGCGACGCGATAAAGTCCCTGTGCTCGTGTTGAATGCAACTACCGTAAATACAGGTCATGGCTGGCAGTTCACACCCACCTGGATGGGTGAGTCACCGTGGGCCATCCACAGCACTGCGGACAGCGTACCTCGACTGCAATGGTTCTGGTATCAACCAGAAGCCGGCTGGTATATCTCTCTGGGCCGCGCGGTCGCAGCTTCCGCCTCGGTGCCCGGTGTTTTCTCTCCACTAAATCTTCAGGCACCTTATAAGGACCCTGAGCTTCGTGTGCAGCTTGTGGACGGTGGGGTGTATGACAATCAGGGAACTGTATCTTTGTTAGCCTCTAACTGCAATGTTTTGCTCGTGAGTGATGCCGCCGGACAATTGCTGCTCGAACTTCAGCCCTCGACGGGTTTGCAGGGTCTCGGTAAATATGCGGTTCGCTCAATGGACACCCTGATGGAGCGAATTCGGCAGGCGAACTACGGTGACCTTTCCGCGCGACTGATGTCAGGCCTTCTACGTGGGATGATGTTCGTTCACATGAAGGCTGGGCTCGATGCAGATCCGATCCAACTCGACTTTCCCACGGATGCATATACGATTCGGCGTTCGGGGCTGACGCCTTCAGGCGTAAGGAAGGAGTTTCAGCAGGCGCTGGCTGAGCTCCGTACTGATCTTGATGCGTTCACTCCGGAAGAATCCGAATCGCTTATGGCCCTCGGATACCAAATGACAACCAACGCGTTCATTCGAGGCGTGTCGCACTTGCGAGAACTCTCGGACGGATCATCGAGCGGCAGCTGGCCGTTTGGCGACATGTTAGAGGAAATAACGTCAACGCACGCGAACACCGCGCGACGCCACGAGCTTCTCACTCTTCTCCAAGAGGGAAAAAAGGTCCGGCTGTAAAGAGTGCAATGCAGGTGTGATTTCTTCTGGACACGGGATAGATCCGGCCACTAACGGGAAGAGACGGGCGGCAATTCTGATTAGAATGCACGGCACAACCGCGATTGCACCTTCAATGGGGATCTACTTGCACGTATTGCTTCAACCTCCGAAGACGATGTCCGTTTTTCGCCACAAATAGTGTTTGCACTGGTATATGGAAGATAGCAGTATGATAACCGCTGATGAGTGGCAAAGAGCGCAAAGGCGTGTTCCTGTCATACGCGCGGCAAGGGGGCGGCGAAGAGTTCGCCACAAACCTGCGTAAGCGGCTGCAAGAGGAAGCACCTGATATCGATATCAAACAAGATCGTCTTTTGCTCGAGGGTGGAGTCGGATGGTGGAAACAGCTAAGGGAGGCTATTGAGTCAGTCGAATTTGTGGTGCTTGTAATGACGTCCTCGGTCATGCGGTCGGAAAATGTCCGGAAAGAATGGCAGTACGCTCGCCAGGAGGGAGTCTGCGTATATCCGGTCAAGGGCGCTCCTGATTTCGATCTTCATTTCGAAGATTTGCCCAGGTGGATGAGAAAGGCTCATTTCTTCGATCTTGACAAGGAGTGGGAAAGCTTTCTGGCGAAATTACGAAAAGGCTGCAACGCGCTACGTGTTCCTTTCATGTCCCCCGATCTCCCAGAAAACTTCATTGGACGCCCTAACGAATTTGGGAAACTAAAGGACCTGCTGCTTAGTCCCGATCGCAAAGAGCCGATAGCCATTACTACCGCACTCTCGGGGATGGGAGGCTTTGGAAAGACGACCCTTGCAGTTGCCTTGTGCCACGACGATGACATCATTCTGAATTTCGATGAAGGGATTCTTTGGGTGACGCTTGGGCAAAACCCAAATCTGATGGAGAACCTTGTTACGGTCTACGCCGCCTTGACGGGTGATCGGCGAGGTTTTGCTAACGAAGAAGACGCCTCATTCCATCTGGGACAAGAACTCGAAGAGCGAGCCTGTCTTCTCGTCATCGACAATCTATGGGATAAGGCCCACTTGCGACCGTTCTTACGTGGCAAGGGATGTGCACGATTGCTGACCACGCGAATTGCGGGAATTGCGCCAAACGCGCCATCGGTAAACGTTGACAAGATGCGCGAGGCTGAATCGCTTGCACTCCTGACAACAGGCCTCTCCGAACTCTCCTTCACCCAGGCTCGCAAACTATCACAGCGACTCGGAGAATGGCCTTTCGCTCTTGAACTTACCCGTGCAATGATTCAACAACGCGTCGAATTCGGCGACTCTGCTGATCACGCAGCGGAACAACTCGCCGAAATGCTGGAACGAAGAGGGCTTAGAGGTCTAGATGGACAGAGCGGAGACACGATCGATAACATTCTCACGGCCAGTCTCACACTACTAGGCGAACAAGAGCAACGACGGCTGTTCGAACTCTCGGTATTTCCCAAAAATCAAGCGATCCCGCTCAGCGTTGCCAAAACCCTGTGGAACTTAGACAAGTTCGATTGCGAACAGCTGGCCCAGCGATTCGCTCGGCTTCATTTTCTGCGGATGGATCTAAAGAACGGCTCGTTGCGGTTGCACGATGTGATTCGGAACTGGTTAGACAGAAATACCGATGATCCCGTAACACTTCATAACCGTTTGGTGGATGCGTGGCCAGACTCGATGAGGCTGCCCGAAAAATATGCATGGCGATGGCTGCCTTGGCATCTTCGCCAAGCGGGGCGGGACTCGGAACTAGAAGAACTTTTGTGGAACTCGGCATGGCTTCGGGCAAAGCTAGATAGGACAGACGTAAATGCGATAGTCACGGACTTTGACCAGCTGAATCCGAAGCTGGAAGTCACGTTGATTCGGGATGCGTTGCGCCTGTCGTCACATATTCTCGCCAAGGATCCTTCGCAATTCGTCTCGCAACTCACTGGTCGTCTCCTCCCCTACCGCGAACACCCAGCGATTCGTCGATTCATCGAATCGCTCGAGAACGTCGATTTCCCATGGCTTCGACTGCTGACGCCGACGTTGGATCCACCTGGCGCAGGCCTTTTGCGCACGCTTGTCGGCCACTCCGATTCCGTCAACGGAGTAGCGCCGACGCCGGATGGTAATCGGGTCATTTCTGCCTCAAGTGATTGCGAACTCATGATGTGGGACTTACAGACTGGCGAATGCCTGCAGATATTCGTCGGCCACTCCAATTCCGTTAACGGGGTAGCCGTGACCCCGGATGGAACCCGAGCGATCTCCGCCTCAGCTGACCACACGCTTAAGCTGTGGGATCTCGAGACCGGCAAGGAACTGCTTGCGCTGATCGGTCACTCTGATTCGGTCAACGGAGTGGCTGTGACCCCGGACGGATGCTGCGCTGTCTCAGCCTCCGCGGATCGCACCCTTAAGGTGTGGAACCTCGAGGCTCACAAGGAACCGCTTATGTTGATCGGCCACACCAACGGCGTGCTAAGCATAGCGTGGAGCCCAGACAGCAGCCGGCTAACGACGGGAAGTCTAGACAGCACAGCTAGAGTCTGGGACACCAAAAGTCGTAAGACTCTGATCACCTTACGCGGTCATAGTGAACCCGTAACAAGCGTCGCTTGGAGTCCTGACGGCAAGTACATAGCTACAGGAAGCAAGGACAAGAGAGCAAAAATCTGGAACTCCCGGACGGGCAAGGAACTGCTCACCTTGAACGGCCATGAGGGAACCGTATCGGAAGTCGCGTGGAATCCCGATTCCAGACTCCTAGCCACAGCAAGCGAAGACCGTACGGCGAAGGTCTGGGAGATCGACAAAGGCACTCGATCAGACGAGTACTACGCCAAAGAACTGCTGACTCTGAGCGGCCACAGTGACCCTGTTACAAGTGTGGCTTGGAGTCCAAACGGCTCGCGCGTGGCCACTGGAAGTTGGGATCACACGGCAAGGGTCTGGGATAGATACACGAACAAGGAACTAATTGTCCTTAGTGACCACAGTGGCGCTGTCACGAGCGTCGCTTGGAATCCTGACGGTAAGTGGTTGGCCACTGCGAGTGAAAACGACACACTTAAAGTGTGGGACATCGAGATGGGACAGGAACTGCTTACGCTGGGTGGCAGCGGCAAATCGTTATCTCATGTTGCGTGGAGTCCTGACGGCGCGTGCGTTGCTACTGTGAATGAGGACGACATAGTTAATGTGTGGGACACTTCCACGGGAAAGGAAGTTCTCACGTTTGGTGGCTACGGCGGAGTAGCTTGGAGTCCCGACGGCAGAAAATTGGCTACGGCGAGTAACAACAACACCGCAAAGTTATGGGAAGCCGCAACCGGCCGTGCATTTCTAACCCTCCGGGGGCATTTGGATTCAGTTACCGGAGTGGCGGTGACTTCAGACGGACGTCGTGCAATCTCCTCCTCTGAAGACCGCATGCTGCGGGTGTGGGATTTAAGGACCGGTGGCATGGTCCTCGCGTTTGTAGCGCATTCCGGTTCCGTTAAGGGTGTGGCGACAGCTACGGAGCGGGACATTGTTAATACTGCTATCGGTAGCGACCCCCGCGCCCAGGATTTAGCCGAGCGATGGAATCTCAGGGAGGATGTGGAGATGGGAGTGGAAAGGCGACGGGTCATTTCCGCTTCAGAAGATCACCTAGTAAAAATCTGGGATCTGGAAAGCGGCCTCGAGGTGCGGACCCTCGTCGGCCACTCCGACTCTGTTAACGGGCTGTCAGTCAGCCAAGATGACAAGCGTGTTATTTCTGTGTCCGACCGAACTCTCAAAGTCTGGAATCTGGCTACTGGTCAGAACACAAGTACAGTTATTCGACAGCCGTCGGTTATTAATGGAGTGGCGATGTGCCCGGACGGGCGTCGTGCGATTTCAGCTGCAAAGGATTCGACTCTCAAAATCTGGGATCTGGAAGCAAATCAGAATTTGCATAAACTCATTGGGCATTCCGGCATGGTCAAGTGTGTGGCGGTAAGTCCCGAGAAACGCCTTGCGGTTACTGCTTCGGTGGACAAGACGCTTAAAGTCTGGAATGTAGAGACCGGTGAAGAGGAATATTCGCTTTCCGGCCATGCCCGAAGCGTCAATTGTGTGGCGATAAGTTTCGATGGGCAACTTCTTATTTCAGCTTCCGATGATCAGACGCTAAAGGTATGGGACGTCAATACCAGATCGGTAGTTCGCACCATATCCCATTCCGACACGTTTTGTAGCGTTAGTTTTAGTTTCGATGGGAAGTATGCCATATCCGCATCATCTGAGACGCTAATAGTTTGGAGTTTGGTGACGACAGAAAAGTTGCGCGAACTCAGATGTCACTCTGGCCGAGTTTGCTCCGTGGCGGTCATGCCGGATGCGAGGCACGCAATTTCTGCTTCCTCTGATCAAACGCTCATAGAGTGGGACCTTGAAACGGGTTCGAATCGTACCCTAGTGGGTCACTCTGGGGGTGTTAATTGGGTAGCGCTAACTCCGGACGGTAGGCATGCGGTTTCCGCTTCTAACGATAAGACCCTAAAGGTGTGGAATCTTGAGACGGGGCAGGAACAACGCACGCTTATTGGCCATATGGAAAAGGTTTGGGGAGTTGGTGTGGCGCCTGACGGTCGTTCCGCAGTTTCTGCTTCTGAGGACAAAACGCTGAGAATTTGGGACCTGGAGACTGGAGAGCGCATCGCCACTTTCAGCTGCGAATCTGCTGCAATCTGTTGTGCGTTCACAGATGACCGCACAATCATTGCCGGTGATGCTGGAGGTCGTATCTACGTCCTGAAGCTGGAACCGCCGCGAAAAATCACGGAAGGCGGAACACTTTGAATGCCAACCCACGTCAGCTAAATCACGATTTATCAGCAAAGTGTTTCGGTTGATCCGTCACGCAGAAGCGGAAATTTGCCAAGAACTCCTATCGCTCGCCTACCTCGGCGTTGGCGCCGACACCCTCAAACGGCATTGCGCTGGAAGGACCCTAAACCCCTTTGCTTTGGAGCTGAGGCGCATCACTCGCATGCGTGATGGATCGAGCAGCCACGAGAGCCACACACTCAGTGCGAAACAGCGTCGGTATCCGCAGGTGAATTCTGTGCTGACCTTGAGAATTGAATAGGCTCAACCGCAGAAATGCGGCAAATCTCGTGCGTGGCGGCCACGAGCCAAGACATTCGCCACGCGCCCGGAGCGTCTATAATCAGCGCGGCCAATGTCACCGCGCTCAGACGCCGGCAGTTTTGGAGCTCGAAAGGATCATCGAAGTCATGAAAATAACCTGTCTAGACAAGCAGGTTGGAAAATTACTTGCCGAGTCTTTCTACCGAATTCCAAGATTTCAGCGGCCCTACTCGTGGGATCGAACAAATATTGAAGAATTCTGGAACGACGCCGTCGTAGAAAACGAGGCCCAGTATTTCATCGGCAACTTCGTCGTGTACGACGATAAGACGGCAATGGGCGTGGTAGACGGTCAACAGCGGCTCACCACGATTACTCTACTTCTTTGCGCAATTAGAAACGCATTTGAGAATGAAGGCTTTTCAAACCTCGCCAAAGGTATTCACGCTCTTATCGAACGGACTGACATTGCTGACCAGCTCTTCTATGTTCTCCAAACAGAAACCTCCTATCCTTACCTTCAAGAACATATCCAGAAATTCGGTGATAAGCCGGGCGTTCTTGCCGATGCTGGGCCGGAAGAGCAATTACTCAAACAGGCCTTCCAGTATTTTCAAAATAATGTGAATCAGGTCGTCGGCAAAATTAAAGACCTTCCAAATCTCTCAGCCGAGAAGAAGACCGCAAGGCTTCAGAAGGAACTCTCCAATATTCGGGATAAAGTTCTGAGTTTGAAGCTAATTTTCACCTAGCTGGACAATGATGAGGATGCCTACGTCATTTTCGAGACGCTAAACACGCGGGGGAAAGACCTGACACTATCAGACTTGGTAAAGAGTCATCTTGCCCGCTTGTTGAAACCGCGTAACAAGGGTGTTGATCTAGCGAAGGGGAAGTGGAACAAGATCCACCGCGTCTTTGAAGCATCTCAGGCTGATCTTAATGTCTCCACATTCATCCATCACTTCTGGCTTTCCCGATATGAGTACATCACGGAGAAGAAACTCTTTAAGGCATTGAGAAAGAGTATTAAAAAAGACGAAGCAAGCTCGTTCTTAGACGATCTCGTCAAAGAAAGCGAGATATACCGATACATACACGAGCCATCCTCTAAGAAATGGAATAAAGATGAGCTTGAGATTCGTGATTCTCTCCAGGCGATGAACCTCTTTAGGATCAAGCAGCAGCTACCTATGGTGCTAAGCGTTATGCGGCACTACGAAGATGACGCACTGAAGACAAAGCACGTGAGGTCTATTCTCTCAGCAATTGAAAATTTCCATTTTGCATTTACTGCAATTGCCTCCCAGCGATCCTCGGGAGGGATATCGTTTATGTATGCGTTGGCTGCGCGTGAACTTTACAAAGCAAAAAGCATAGAAGCAAAAGTAAAGTGCTTGCAGGATTTTCAGAAGAATAAATTGGCAACTAAGCGGCCCCAGTACGCCGAGTTTGAGCCCGGTTTCACGGAATTACGGTATTCGAGTCAGATGACAAAGCAGAAAAACCTGGTTAGATACATCTTGACCAAGATCTACCAAGCAAATTCCACCGGCCTACCTATCGATCAGGAGCAAACAACAATCGAGCATCTTGCGCCGGAAAACCCGGCGAAGAGCACAGGGCTCTCCCAGGAGCAAGTTGCTTCTATCGGAAACCTGATATTGGTGAACCATTCATTGAACAATCAACTGGCAAACAAGTCCTTCCCAGAGAAAGTTCAGATATTACGTCAAGCAAAGGTGTGGATTGATCCAGTTATTCTCAACGCCCAGACTTGGGGCTCCATCGAGATTGAAAAGCGGACCAGGCTTCTTGCAAAGGACGCCTATGACAAGGTTTGGCCGGCATAACACGTCTGCCGTACGAAGGGCGCAGCATGAGCGGATACTCGATGCGAACGCGACTGCTTAGCCAAAACATCGCGCGATCATGCTCCTCCCCTAACAATGCGCTTAGAGGCGCGCCGAGCATAGCCCCGTCTTATCCTGCGGGCGCCGCCGCGATAACGTCGCCGTGTCCGTGATAAATCTCCAGGCACTTCTGCGCGCGGTTTGGGTCCGTTGACCACGAGAGCGACACATAGACTTCAGCCGTTGCCGCGGCAAGCGCCGCCGCATAGGGCGGATACGATCCGGCGAGCCGGCGGAGGGTATTCATTCGTTCGAGGAATGAGGTTGCGAAATCGGGATACTCGCACCATTCCGCGTCAACCGTCACCCATTGATGATTGAGAAATTCGCGCGTTGGCAGATGCAGCGTTCCATATACCGGATGCTCTTGCTGTTTGGCTCCGAATAGGCTGTGAGCCTTGAGCGCCAGCTCGCTTGCGCCCCATTCAGACTCGAGCGCCGCCTCGCATGCTGCCATGCCTGGCCAGATGTGGCCGACGAGCCTTCCAGCCTTAGCCACGCTCGCCACAAATGTTAGTTGCTTTGGCGTTGCCATGCGTGAGATATCCCACGCGCGCCCAATGTCGGGCAAAAAGACGGATGAACGCCCCCCGCAGGAGTATTTTTCAAATGCAGGAGATAGTCCGGCATGAACGAGGAACGCAAACCAGAAGGTAGCGGTCTACTGCCACGCCGCGGCCCAAGATAAGTCGCAGCTATGGCAGATCAACACCGAGCAGGAGTATCACGAAGAGAAGAAGGTCCTAACATGAACATCCTGCTAGACAGACTTCTAAAGCTGATTTGCATTCTTTCGCTGTTGGCGTGTGTCCTGTTCCCTCCGTGGGTGGCTCAGGTTGGAAGCGAAGCTCCACGATTTATTGGGCTGCATTTCGCAATCTCTGCTCCCACCGGGAAGTTGGCGATGCACACTGTATACGCCTTCGATCCGCAAACCAACGGACACACCCGGCCCGAGACCGTTGCGTACCCAGGCGCTCGCATCAGCCTCACCCTACTTCTCCTCGAACTCGTTTGCGTTGTACTCGTCTTTGCCCTACTTCGTTTAGTCGGCTTCTGGCTAATTCCAGCACGGCGATCTCGTCTCCGACAGTAGGGCACCCGGCATCCATCTCGCCCAATAAACTGATAAGCACGCAGCCGATTTGGGGCCGTACAATTCCAAGCATGGAAAACGCCTATCTTTGCTCCGGGTGTAGGTGGATTGTCCGTCGCGAGGCAATAATGAGCGGTCCCGTTTACTTCAAGGAGATCTGCGATAATCCACGCCGCCCCAACAATCCAGAACATCCCGATCATCCCTCAGAGGATGAAAACGACGAACCTATTCGCATGCGCCGACGCCGCAGGTGAGCGCCTTGAAGGAGATAGTCCGGCATGAACGGTAAATAAACCTATGCCCGTAGAGAGCGAAAGCTATGGATCACGTGAACAGGACTACCTATACGATGCGTTCATCAGCTATCGCCGCTCCGACGGCGCGAAGATCGCCAACTGGTTGCGACGCCGTCTACAGGATTACAAACTGCCGCCGAAGATTGCCGAGGGACGCAGGAAACTGCGCGTCTATCTGGATACGGCTTTCGAGCGAGCGAATGAGGACTTCTGGGCCAACAATATAGAACCGGCGTTGAGAACATCTCGCTATCTGGTAGTCGTCGCAACGCCCGACACGCTCCAGCCGCGCGCGGATGGAGATCAGAACTGGGTGGAACGAGAGATAGATTTCTTTCTCGGCCTGCCACAAGGAAAGAACGTTCTAGTAGTCAGGGCTAAGGGCGAATTCGCGGCCGAAATACCGGCGCGCCTGGCGCAGCGGTATCCAAACATCACAATTGTGGACATGCGGGGGTTCTCGCCGCTGGTTGATCCTTTCTACGTTCGCGTCCCACTGCGCGAGCACATACTGACGGTGCTCGGGACGCTGCATAACATCGAGTCTCCGCTGATGCCGGAGTTGCGCATGGAGGACGCGCGCCACGCGCGATCGGCGGCGACGCGGCTGGCGATCATTGCTTTGACGCTGTTTGTGGTGATCTCGGGTCTTGCGATTGCCGCTTTGGTGCAACGGAACAATGCGCGAGCCGAGGCGAAACGTGCCGACAACAATGCTGAGGAAGCCAGGAAAGAGACCAAAATAGCCAATGACAATGCCGACGAAGCAAAGAAACAAACCAAAATAGCTAATGACAACGCCGACGAGGCTAAGCGGCAGACGAGTAATGCTGTTAAGAGCGCGACCGAGGCCAAGCGTCAACAAGGCCTTGCCGAAGAAAATGCTGCCACTGCTCAGCGCAATGCTCGAGAGTCGAAGGCCAGGGAGCTCGCGGCACTTGCAAACGAGAGTCTCAACGAAGATCCTGAACGAAGCATCCTTCTCGGCATGCAGGCGATGAACGCTACCCTGCGATACGGGCAGCCCTCTCTCCCGGCCGCCGAAGACGCACTCCGCCAGGCAATTCTGTCGTCCCAAGTTAGGCTGACCTTGCGCGGCCACGCGGGCTTTGTTGATGGTGTGGCCTTCAGCCCTGATGGTAAGCGCCTGGCCACCGCCAGTTGGGACTCCACGGCGAAGGTGTGGGACGCAGTAAGCGGGCAGGAGTTGCTGACCTTGCGCGGCCACTCGGGCGGTGTTAGTGGTGTGGCATTCAGCCCCGATGGGAAGCGCCTGGCCACCGCCAGTGACGACGCCACGGCGAAGGTGTGGGACGCAATCAGCGGGCGGGAGTTGCTGACCTTGCGCGGCCACTCGAACATTGTCATTAGCGTGGCCTTCAGCCCTGATGGCAAACGCCTGGCCACTGCCAGTGGGGACGACACGGCGAAGGTCTGGGATGCAGTCAGCGGGCAGGAGTTGCCGACCTTGCGCGGCCACGATCGCCCTGTCATGGGTGTGGCCTTCAGCCCGGATGGCAAGCGCCTGGCCACCACCAGTCAGGATGACACGGCGAAGGTCTGGGATGCAGTCAGCGGGCAGGAGTTGCCGACCTTGCGCGGCCACGATCGCCCTGTCATGGGTGTGGCCTTCAGCCCGGATGGCAAGCGCCTGGCCACCACCAGTCAGGATGACACGGCGAAGGTCTGGGATGCAGTCAGCGGGCAGGAGTTGCTGACCTTGCGCGGCCACGATAGTGCCGTCATGGGTGTGGCCTTCAGCCCCGATGACAAACGACTGGCCACCGCCAGTTATGACAGCACGGCGAAGGTGTGGGACGCATTCAGCGGGCAGGAGTTGCGACCTTGCACGGCCACGCAGGCGCTGCCTTGGGTGTGGCCCTCAGCCCTGATGGCAAGCGCCTGGCCACCTCAGGCGCGGACGGAATTGTACAAGTCTATGTGTTGGATACTCGCGGATTGTTTGATCTGGCCCGAAGCCGCGTTACACGCGACCTTACGCCTGAGGAATGCAAGCGCTACTTCCCGTCCGAGCCATGCCCGACGATGCCGTGAGCACAGTTTCCTCCGGGGCGCAGAGGTCCCCATTTCTCTGACAGACGACGTCGCTTAGATTTTTTCAGAGGGAATGTGGGGCACCGGTTGCCATGTGAGTGCGTAAGGTTTCCAAGACCGAGCGCCTCCATAGGTGTCCCTTCTCGTAATCGAGTTGACTGCTCGTCGTTAGTAGGCAACGAATACAGGCTGTCTCACAACTGGCGTCATGTTCATCGTTCCGAAACAAAACCTGAATAGCGGCATTGAACCAACGCTTTCCATTCTCAAAGAGTTCCAAGGCGTGCCCGGCTCCGCCCGCGGAACTGTCAAAAATCTGCAGCCCCCAGCGTTTCGTCAAGCCAAGCCGTGTCGTGACAACCCCTAGTTCCCGATGGTCAAGCTCTAACATTTCGGCACCTGCGAGCTTGAGTGCGTGACCGAGGGTGACAATTTCTTCGTATTGCCGCCAGGAGGAGCCGAAACCCGAAAAATCGAGTTGCAACAAATCAGTGTTATGCAATGCAGCGAGATGATGATTTCGCAGTACCGAATCCTCTCCGGCTTTCCAACAAACGCCATAAGGGCGATTCAGCGGTGTGTGGTTTTGAAACCCGTGAGGCAAGGCGGCAGCGCCAGTTCCCAAATTCCTCTCACTTTCGGTATAACCGCACTTTGTGCAAATACAAAAGCCTAGCTCAGCCTCTCCTGCATTGCTCGCAAGCATATTACTGCCTTCACAAAAGAGAGCTGTGAGGCCTGTAATTTCCGCAAAATCCTTGCGAGTTTCGCCTCCATCGGATGTTAAAAATTCAGCCGTTGTCAGTGTGAGCGCTCCAACTCTTTCTTGGGTTCCTGACCAAGATGGAGAATCCCACAGAGCTGTAGAGTACCCGTACTTCGGAATCAGCAGGATCTTTCCCTGATCTTTTCGTGGCTCTCCGCAGTCCGGGTACGCACATTTGTCACTGGGATTCGGGCTCCTGCTCGTCCACGAGTGCCCCCCCACGCATGTATATTGCCAGAGTCTCTCGCCGAAGTTTTGTTCCTTTGAGTCTTTCTCCCAATAGCTCAGAATGCCTCTCGACGTATATGTCATTCCGCCGGCCAGGACATCGGATCCCGGGACGTATTCGCTGATCGCAAGGATTCCATCCCTTTCCAATCGAACGATCTTGGAGTTGTCTCTTTCCGGTTGCACAGTCAATGACTGGAGACCGATGGGAAAGCCGTACCGTGGGAGAAAGCGACGTAAGGCAAGTTCCTCGATGACTGTCTTTGACCACATCGTATTTGCCTGGCGTGCAATGCCGTTGAGTGCCCGGCGGTTTTGGTCTGGAATCCACTCTCTCCAAGTGTTGACCAGGGCATCATATTCTGCGCGCCATTCCTGCCATGCATTTCGAAAGCTTTCGAGTACAACAGTGACAAGTTCAGAAAAATCTCGACTAAGCGGAGTTCCCGCCAGCAACTTGGAGATGTAATGCCGCTGTGTTGTTTTGGTCGAGATGAGATGCGTCAAATAGTGTTCGAATTGCTTGGCCACGACATCACCTTCCTGCCACCATGCATCCGGATGCAGGAGTTCACCGTGATCATCGATCACCACCACTTCTCGGATAGGCTCGTTGGAGCGGAGAACTGGTAGCTTCGGGCTTCCACAAAGCCATCCAATCCTTTGAAATGCATCCATTGCCCCTACATGGGTCCCCACTGGATAGATTTCGCGGAAAAATTCCCCGAGAAGGTATGCATTCAGATGTCTCCTGCCAAAGCGATCGCGTCCCAGGAGAACCGTTGGTCGGCGCAAAGGCTTGTGAAAGAATCCTCCAAAGTCGTGAAACACAGCCTGATCGTAAGCCGAGGCGCGCGAATAGGTCGCAACCAAAGATGACCCGTCAGCTCGACGTCCCGCTCGGCCACCACGTTGCTGGTAGTTGGCTCGCCCGGGAGGGACATTCCCCATCATGACCGCGGATAGTCCCCCGATGTCAATACCAACCTCCATGGTGGTCGTCGCACTGAGAATGTTGCGTGCACCCCACTCGAATAGATTCTGAATTCTGCGGCTCTCTTCGGGCTCCAATTGTGCAGAATGCTCGTCTGCCCAAATTCCGATTTGGAAGGCGGGTGCATTTGATAGTTCCGACCGCATGCGTCCGAAACGCGGATCTCGGTCCAAGTCCGCGTGGCTTACGGCGTCCAGCCTTGATTCTGCTTTCCCATCAGGTGAGAGTCCCGCAATTGACCTTGGCCAGAGGGTTCCTGTGATCGAGCACCGATATACTTTAAGGGGACGACGCACCTTCAGGAATGGGAACGCCAGCTGTATGGCGATTTGCGGAGCCTCGTTCGTCTGGTGTTCCTTGCATCGAATCCAGGGATGTTTTCCTGACACCGCAAGACCCACGAGCTGGTCAAATACATCGCTAAGCAATCGCTCCCGCATCTCTTCCGCGGCCGAACCGACGCCCAGCCGACCGAGCAGGAGCCCAGCAAAACGATTTCGGCGGGATTCCAAATCCGGACTACTCCGGAACCGACCGAGTAAGGGTAGAAGGTCGTGACCCCATCTATGCCTCAGACTCATCCACTTGCCGAGGCGCGTATCATACTCCTCCCGATCCCTTGTCGCGTCACCAAGTGTAATAGCGCGATCCACTCGAAGCGTATCGAGGATCCCCGCTACAAAAAACTGCCACACCTGGATCAGATCCTGACGCGCATTGTCGCTAGGTAGAATCCCCAGGAGAGCGATCGTGGGATGCAGGGCGTCGATCCCTGGATAGACCATCTCCGCCAAGCCAGCGGTCTCCAGCGAATTTCGTCCCCAGCCGGGAGTTGCGAAGGCGGCAGTGATGAAACGATCCGCGTGCCTGCGTATGTTCTCCGTATTCTTCTCCCATACCGCCTGGGTCCAATCTGCTGCTCTTTGACTGCCAGCTCCTTCTCTATAAAAGAATTCCTCAATACCTCGTTGCTGCTTTAAGCGATCTGCAATGAGGTCTAGAGATGCGCCATCTTGGGCGGTCTCAAGACTGGCCCGCTTTCCCCTCAATTCCTCGACGATCGCCTGGCGCTCCGGTGCACTTAGCTGCCCTTCGCGCAGTTCTTCCTCGAGTCGATTGATGTCGCGGAGCATCCTGTCCAGCAGTCGAGAATCCGGGATAGCCTCATTAAGGGTCTTACTGAGCAAAGCGCGACTTAACTGAATCTCGTGGCTTCGCGTAAGCAGGGGACCAAGGCGTGCTGCTTCCCTTCGACTATCACTGAAAATCAGCATCCGTCGGCCGCGGGCTGGTAGCCACACTCGTTCCGGACGAGGTTCTACAGGCATCTCCGCCAACAGTGTTTCCGCGACGACGGGTAGCGCTAACCCGTCCGCGAGGCCAAGAGAGCGGAACTCTTCCTCGTCTGCGCCGCAGGTGGGACATTGATGGACGAACTTGAGAAAGACCTGATCATCTGTGAGATCCAGGAGCTCCCTCGTTCTGAGTTCAAAGGGGGTACCGCCCGACTTGGTTCGGACTGCATATGCATACTCAGTTCTCGATGGTGGTTTGCTTTTTCCCCAACGGGCACGCAGATTGAATGTGTCAGAGCGAATGACGCCAGCAATGAGGTCCTGTCCACATTGAGCGCACCGGCACAGTGTTACCATGCAGCAATCACAGTCTGGACAGCGCTCAACGGCCTCTGCGAGGAGTCGGCCGCCGGCTGGCAAACGGAGATCCTCCGGCGCCCCACAGCTCGGATTTAGGCAAGCCGAGATGGTGCCCGGGGCTCGTGCCAAGAGATGGAGCTTATGGGGGAGTAGCGGCAGGTCGCCTGGTCGGAGACGAGCCCGCATGCCAAGCTGCAAGAGTACAGCGGTGGCATGAAGCGCCTGTTCACCGTGATCCGTCCAGAGCGCATCCGCCAATGCGGCTAGTGGGATGACGCTTTCTGATCGGCGCTCCCACAGAAGTTGCTCCAATTTAGCGACGATCGGTGCTCTTGCCATTGCCTCATAGAGCACCCTTGCAGGCTTCTGCTCTGACTGGAGTGCTTTAATTTCTAGTTGAGAAACGAGTGGGCGCACGTATGCGCGGACTGCGCTTGCCAGAGCTTCATTCTCAATTAAGTGGTCACCTTCCAGAAAGACCCCATCCTCAAGCGCACCGATCCCCATGATGTCCGCCGTTCGAGTGGGTACAGATGGGGGAGCGGGTTCCGGCAGCTCGGTCCGCAATGTATTGCCCTTCAGCCAGTGGATATTGTCTATGTCTTTGCTGAAGACTTCGGAAGCGAAAGATTTTATTTTTTCTCCGCCTCCGAGCGTGGCCGACGTTGCGATCTGCAGGAGGCTTTCAGACTCGACGCCACACCTTAGCATCAGCCTTCTCAGTAAGAGCGCAATCTCAGCGGCAAGTGTGCCGTTGTAAAGATGTGCTTCATCCAAAACAACGGCGCGAAGAGCCGAACCAAAAAAAACTGAGTCCTGCGGACGGCACAACATATATTCCAGCATCGAGTAGTTCGTTACCAGAACATCCGGCAGTGCGTTCCTGGCTTCCTGTCGTGATCGTCTTCGGCTGGAATCAAACTTCGGGTAATTTTCCCGGTCCGCTTCTTGATTATTCTCTGGGGTTTCACTCGTAAAGTGAAAGAGCGTAACCTCACTCTGGCCTTTCAGCCATCGGTGGAGCCGCTGCACCTGATCGTTGACGAGCGCGTTCATGGGATACAAGACAAGAGCACGAATGCCTCCTTGTCCACTCGAACGTGGCTCGCTGAACAATTGATTAATCACAGGCAGCAGGAACGATTCCGTTTTGCCCGCGCCCGTCCCTGCGGTAATCACCAATCCCGGTCTTACGCCGACAAAACGGGTCTCCGCTTCGATTTTGATTGCGTCTGACTGGTGCAGGTAAAGTTCGCGATCAACCGGGAATGCCTTTGATTGTTCGAGCTGTTTCACTAGGCTTGGGCAGATGTCAGGGGTGTTTCGAAGACTTTGCCCAGATCCCTCCGGACGAAAGATAGGCTCGACCCAGAGTGGCCCAACCAAACCAGCCCCTTTCTCCTGTGATCGACAAAGGCGTTCACACGCATCCGCCAACAACGTATCTCTAAGATAGGACTCAGCACGTGCGAGGGAAGCTAAACGTTCCCGCAAGACTCTTTCAGTCTTCAAAGCGTCAAGATGAAAACTGTGCGTCCGTGAGCTCATTGTTTGGTCCATTCTTCTGCGGTGTCTTCCAGCAGTCTCGATCCAACGATTCTCCGCAAGAGCATGCTCCCCAATGCAAGTTTCAAGTTGCGCTGATCTTTGGAATCGCCCCTGACATATCGTCGCGCATCCTCAACTATGCTCTTCTGGAGGAAGCGTTCATCGACATTAAGGTCCATTGCTGCTTCCACACATGTAGCGTGGTAGACATCATCCCAGCGAACTCCATCTGGTGGCTCGAGGATCCGGTTTCTCAGACAACGAATGAGGGCAGCGAGCTCTCTCCCTTCTGCTCCTTCATAGAGCAGCGGAGCGCCATTTCTCGCAGTTTGCGCGAGAAGCATCGGATTGGTTGCCAGCAAAGAGCCGAAATTTTTACATTCGGCGTCGGATTGGAAATCTCCCGTCCAGAGATCAAGCGCCTTGAGCAAAGCCGCTGATTCGGGCGCATTTGGTTGCCAGCCCCAAAGACAGGCTCTGGTCATCGACTGCCACGACTCTTCGTAAGTCTCAATTTGTCTTACGCCACTTCCGCCGATCGATTCTGTCAGCCAAGCTTGCATTGTCTCAATCGGTTGTCGGCGGGCTCGCGCTTCAACGGACTCTCGTATCTCTGGGCATCTCACGGGCACACGCCACCAACGCAACCACTCGGCAGCCCGCTTCCAATCTCTGCAACTCTCGAGCCAATTACGAAGCCAAGTCCAACCCCCATCGATCAGCTTCGATCCGAGCCTTATTCCCTGATAGGCAACCGCGAAGCCAACGACCCTACCCGGCAATGCGTTGCAAACAATTTGCCCGCTAGCCGCTTCCCACGCGCTTCGCTCAAGTCTCCGTGGAGCATCATCCTCAATTCTCCAGACCCATATGGTGTGATCCGGTCCCAGATCCATGTTCTCGATGATTCCAATCGTCCACTGCCCTAGCCCATTGTCTAGTGCACTGTCGATGCAACCGGAATCCAGAACCGAGCGCGCGAAGCCATGCCGAGGTTCTTGATTGTTATAAGGGCCGTAAGCTAATGAAAGTTCCTCGCCAAGAGCCTCAAGTCCGCAAAGCGGCTCACTGTGATGCCCTGGACGAGCAATAAGGCGATCGCCCTCCAACAACGCCCATTCCCTAGGATTCTTTCGGATTCCTTCATGAGCTGGTGGCCGCACTAAAATCCGCCGACTCCGCAACCATCGAGTATCGACATTTGACTGGGCTGTCAATGTTATCCAACCGTCCTCTCCTTCGATCGCGACTCCAGCAGACTGAGGATCGGGGACGGCCACGAAATGTCGTCGGATCCAACCGTCTTCTTCACAGAACGCCGCGGCCGACCCCCGTCCGTCCTGCTCAGGCGATAGAATGATTTTTCCGCGCCATTCGCCAGTTCGCCTTGGCGTGAGGAAGACGACTTGACCGGCGATAAGGAGTGTTCGAGGTTGTAGATCGCTCTCAACCGGACAGAACACGCTCACTCCGACCTCATCGCCCCACCAACCGTTGTCAATATGCACGGAAATCTTGAATTCTTGTCTGCTCTTCGACTCCGCTTTGGTGCTGGCCGGCTTCCAATGCGCGTGCTCGCCGTCTAGAATGCTCAAATCTTGTGGAAGCCCATGCCTAAACGCGGCCAATTTCCACGCCCCGCAAAAGACCGAAACAAACTCTAACGACTCAGGCTGGACGCGGAGAACGGATTTATACAAGATTGCAGTCCCTCGCGTACTTCGATTCGAAAGCTGGTCAAGCCCGATTTCTAATCCCGAATTGAGATCGTAAAATGCAATGTCAGTCACTGGAGCCAAATTCAGCAGCAACTTTTGTCGCATAACACTTTGTCGGCGCTGCGTGAGGTCAACCTCTGTCGTGGTAGCGGCCAGCGGAATACAGAGAACCTGGGCATGATCAAATTCCCAACCATTATCACTGCGAGAAATCGACAAACGCTGTGGTCCCACTTCGAGCGTATAGCGCTCTCCCTTGCACCAGGTAGGAGGAATTGGGTTCAAGTGAAACTCAAAATGTGGCTCGGGACTCAAGCGCAGCCTCTTATCGACAAGCAGGTGATATCGATCCGCGGAGAGACCTTCATCATCGTGCGACTCGCGGAAACGAGATGATTGCGCTTCGGAGAAGGCGAGCGCTTGATCCTCCACTCGTAGCCACGGATTGTGCGTGAGTTTTTCGGTGGCTCGATCAATGTCTATCGTGTGCCAGCGCAACTCCTGAAGAGTCTGCCAAATGGACCCAAACGAGTCGGACTTGAGCCCGCGCGAAGAATCGAGCAAATCGTCCACCGCAACCGGAAGATGTTCCCGGACCATCAACCATCGATCGAAATTCTTAATGCCTCTGCGAGTAAATCCAAATTGTAAGAAGACAGTCCGCATCCAGGACTGTTCGCCATCGCGCCCAAAGACATGACGCAGCCGAAGCAACCGGCATACATCTTCCGTGCCATCTCTGATGATGATCTTCGGCGCCGCGAGTTGTCCGAAGAGAGCTTGACGGAGTGGACCGTTCAGAGCAGACTTGATCGCGGGCCAAAGCTCTCCTTCGATCGCATCTTCTCTTGCAACCTCACTGCAGAACAGCAAGAACATCACGCAAAGCGCGTGCAGTCCTTTGACCCTAAGTTGACCAACACTTTCTGTTTTGTGTGTATCACGGCGTACATCCCAAGTACCGAGTCGTCCCCACAGGCGAACTGCCTCAACCTCCGAACGCGTCAGCATGAGCTCGGAAAGCGACCACGCTTGTCCGAAAGATTCCGACTTCTTCCATATGGCCGCAGCTATTTGGAAGGGAAACAATCCCGACCGGAGATCGCATCCCGCTAGAACACCCGACAACTCCAGCGGATCTGCCTCAGGTCGCGATTCAGTGTCCGAGCTGGACCTTTTCTCTTGCGGTCCAACCTGTAAGTCACGCTGAACCTCCGGTGGTGACGTACCGATGAGCCCATACAGACGGTCACTGAGCCTAACTATGATGCTACTGTCGGACAAAATACGATCAAAGTTCGCTTTACCGATCCCTGCCGCCTTCGCTTGATCCCATAAGTCGTCTCTCCAGCCAATTCCAGATGTCTTGCGCAGAAATCCGGCGATTATGTCGTCGTTAGAATCTTGTCCTTTGAAAGGTAATTCAGAAGTAGCTTTTAGACGATCCTCCGTGACCGCGCACCAGGAGTATCGCTTACAAAGGGCCGGGAAGATCCTAAAAGGCAGCCGTTCTCGCGGGATACGTCCATCCCTCAATACGCCTTCGTATGCCTTGCTCAATTCTAGATCAGGGGCTACGTTCAGAATGCTCCGCAATCTGTTCTCGACAGCGTTCTGCCCCGTAGGGATCCAAAGGAACCGTTCTTCCGTATCGAGCCAGATTAAGCCCGGTATCGCATACCAGATCAGTTTTGCAAGCTTGTCAGAAGAGGAACACGACGCAGCGGTCAAAACCTCGCTTCGTTCAGCGACTCCCCAATGAGAAACCATTTTCCCCGCGTATGAGAGTGCGGACCTCAGTGTTTCCACCATGCCAGAATCCAGCAGTAGGCGCTTCTCCCCCTCGATGACTAACGTATGCTCGAAACCCGCTTGTCGCCCGAGCTTCAGAAGGCTTTCGGTGCGGATTATCTGGCCAATGATTTCACGCTTCTTCAGAGTTTCTTCCGCTTCTTCTGCCAAACACGGGCAGAGCGTCTTCAAGATCGTAAGCGCTTCCTCCAGCCAGGGTAGCTGTCTGCCGAACTCGCAAAGGGATTGATAAAACGACTTGCCTATCTGCCGAACTCTCTCGCGAGTGAGGTTGTAGCGCTGCGCAGTCTCTTCGAGGGTGAGTGGTGGCTCACCGCTCAATCCCCAGTAAGCCTTGACGATCATTCGGTTGCGCTCGTCTGTTTTTGGGGGAAAGAGCATTTCAAGTTCGTCCGTCAGAGAGTTGGCGATCTCTTGCACTACTGGGGGGAGTACAGGCTCAGACGGCAAGATCGAGGCCTTGTCAATGGAGCTACGAAGCTCTCGAGAGAAGGCGCTGAAGAGTTCAAACCAATGCCTCACCTGCCAAGCCGGAATAGACGTACTCCAGTACAAGCCTCGCCGCCTCAGCACGCCAGCCAGTTCGACTAGTTCATCTGAAGTTAAGTCCGCTGATTTTCTTAGCTTTCCCGGCTGACACTTTACGAGATGTCCCAATGTAAGAATTCCATGGAGCTCCAGCCGGGATGTCAGCTGTCCGGAAATTCCCGATTGATCCAACGTGAGCAGAGTATCGAGAAAGAATTCGCCTTCAGCGAGAAGGGGGTCATCCCCAGAAGCTGAAGAGCCATTGATCTGAAACATGGCGTCCGGGGACGGTGCAGAAATTCCCTTCGCAGCAAGGGCTGACTCTAATTCTCCGAGCGTCTTCCTTCCCATGTTTGGGAGTTGCCCAAGATCCTCGGGTGCCCATCTCATAAGCTCGGCCATCGTCTGAATCCCGGCATGCTTGAGGCAGTTAGAAGCGCGAACTGAAAGACGGAGCGCTGCGACGCTCTGGGCGAGGATTCCATCACGCAGCCTCTCACTTCTTTGAAGTCCTTGAGGCACAGCAATGCAGAGTTTTCCTTGTCCCGTGTATTCAAGGAAAAAAGCTGTCTCTTCGCTTAAGGCAGGCGGGAGACTAGAGATGCAGAAACCCTGTAATTCGGACAGGTCACGGAGGCCCAATTGCTGAAGTAGCAAATCATGTTCTTCCGATTCATCTATTTGACTTGAGCCGTGCCAAATAACAAATCTCGCGATCTTTCGAAGAGGCTCCCCGACCAAGCTGATGGATCTCCAACTTTCTCCCGTAAGGTAGCTACAAGTCTATTTTGCCTTGGAAATCTAGTGCAACGGACCAGTGAGATTTACGGTAGCCGCTGCCAGAACTCTTTCGCGCGATCCACTCCCACAAGCCGGTCGGTGACGTCGGTTCGCTGCGCTCGTTTTCCATAGGGGAGCTGTGGGATCTGAAGGCCGGCGCGTGTGTTGCCACTTTCACTTGCGATTCCGGCGCGATTTTGTTGTGCATTCGTGAACGACCGCACCATCATCGCGGGCGACTATGCAGAACGCGTCCACTTTCTCGCCCTCGAAGTTCCTCGGCAGAACTGATGTTGAGCATCCGATTTTTGGGTGGCCGCCGACTCCATCGGCGGCCGGCCTAATATGCGAGCGAGGGCCCTAATCAGATATGAATTCGCAAACGCCATCGTACCCATGAGGGTCAAAACTCTGATGGGCAGTACAAAGCTGATCTGCTGTTAGTCTCGTCGCCGACGGACTTGGTCCCTGCTCAGATTGAACGTCGGCGGAAATGCGGAAATTATTCAAGACCCGCTCATTTCCGCGATTTCCGTCATTTCGCCTAACCTAACGCGGAAAAGATCTAGCCCATGGGGCACTTAGTTGATTGTTCCCGCCTTCGGAAACGGAAATGCTCGGAAAAATCCTGTAGCTAGCCCACCCTCGGGCTGGCGCGACACCCGCAGGCGCCAAGGCGGAGAAGGACCCGCAAGCCATTGATATCAAAGCAGCTGAGGTCCATCTGTCGCATGGCTGCGTTCGACGTATGCCCGTGCTCGTCTCAACAGGTCCGCGATTAGCTTCAGCTCATAGAGGGCGATGGAGTATTCAGCCACTCGCACACCTTCGAGCGTCGAGCGCCCAGCATAGTGCGGATAGTTACCGCTCGGCCCGCGCAGCGTGGCCATGCGACGGCGCTATTTCTTCACGGGCTCGGCGCTGGTCGTCCATTCCTCGATAGGGCCGAGATGGAGATTCTCGATCCCCGGCTGAATTTTCGCCTTGTCGCCCACTGCGATCAGGAACATGTTCTCCGGATGGAAGTATTTGTTCGCGATCGCGGCTGCCTGCTCGGGCGTTACGGCGTTGACCTTGGCTGGGTAGGCGTGGAGATGGTCGAGTGGGAGGTCATAGGTGAAGATGCTGCTCACCTCGTGTGTTGTCCCATCTGCCGTCTCAAAGCGGCCCGGGAGGGCCAGGACGATGTACTCTTTGGATCGCTTAAGTTCCGCATCGGTCAGGGGGCTGGTCCGGATGCGCTCGAGTTCCTTAAAGAGTTCCTGCACTGCCGGCGCTGTCACGTCGGTTCGCACTGAAGAGTAGGCCAGGAAGGGGCCGCTGCCGCGCTGGTATTCGAAGAATGAGCGAGCGCCGTAAGTGTAACCATGCTCCTCGCGCAGGTTCATGTTGATGCGGCTGGAGAACAGACCGCCCAGTATGGTGTTGACCACTTCCAGAGGGGCATAGTCGGGAGTGGATCGCGGAACGCCTGGTCCGGCGGCGAAGATCGCCGTCTGCGGGGCTCCTGGCCGATCGACTATGATGACTTTCCGCGCGGGAGGCGTCGGCGCAGCGGGTGGCCGGCTTGCTGTCCCTGTTGAATTCCAGGCGCCGAAGTATTTCCCGGCGAGCCGTCTGGCAGCGTCCGCAGTCACGTCGCCGCTCAACACCAGCGCCGAGTCTCCCGGAAAATAATGCTGTTGCCAGAAGCTGAAGAGCTCTTCGCGGGAGATGCTCTTGACTGATGCCTCAGTGCCGATGACCGGATAGCCATAAGGGCTGCCAGCTCCGTAGAGGGCCCGGCTGGCTACATTCATTCCTATCTCCCGCGGCTGGTCTTGGTCCTGGATCAACTTTGTGAGTCGCGCCTTGCGCAGGCGCTCTACCTCGTCGGCGTCGAAGGCCGGGTGCAGGCTCACGTCGGAGAGCAGGTCGAGCGCCTGTTCTGTCACATTGCTCAGGCTGTCAATGCTGACTTGCGCATTGTCCTGGCTTGCGTCCTGGCGGAGCGTGGCTCCGATGAGGTCAGTGTCGTTCGCGATCTGCTCAGACGAACGGTGCGTGGTGCCCTGCGTCAACAACGCAGCGGTGTAACCAGCGACGCCCGGCTTTCGCGGAGAGTCCGCCTCGCTGCCGCCGAGGGCGAGAAGCGCTGCGCTGATCACAGGCAGTTCGTGCGATTCCACCAGATAGACCTTGAGACCGTTAGGGAGCGTGAACTCCAAGGGCTGGGGCAGGTTGAGTGCGGGTGCGGGTCCGGCGCTGGGCGGCGTTGCGCGCCACGCCTGCGACTTAAGAAAGTCAGCGCTGTACTCGGGCTCGACCTTCACGTTGGCGTCGGTATCCGCAGGGCTGCGTGGCACATCATCCACGACCTTCTTTCCCGGAACTCCGTAGACAATGACGCGCTGATTATGGCCGAGGTAGGACTGCGCGGCACGCTTGATGGAAGCGGAGTCTACGGCCTGGTAGCGGGCAATGTCCTTGGGCAGGTAGCCGGGATCGCCGGTGTACTGGTTGTAGTAATTCAGCATGTCGGCCACGCCGCCGAAGCCGCCGAGGCGCTGGAGTCCGCTGATCGTGTCGGTGAGATGTTTGGCGCGAGCGCGAGCGACCTCTTCCGAGGTTGGTCCATTCTGCGCGAATTCGTCGATCACACCGTCGGCTGCCTTCTGGAGCTGCTCCGGGGTGACGCCGGGCCGCGCCATGAGCTCACAGAACATGGCCGAGGTGAGCGCTAGCGAAAAGTTATAGCAATCGGCGGACTGGGCGATCTGATCCTGGTATACCAGCTTGCGATAGAGCCTGCTCGAGTCGCTGCCTCCGAGGATAAAGCTGGCAAGGTCCGCATCCGCATCGCCCGGCTGGAAAGCGGGCGGCGTGAGCCATGCGATATCCACCTTGGGCAGTTGAACTGTATCCGTCACCGTTACTTTTTCCTCAGCCGTGATGGACGGGGTCTTGGCATCGACCCTGGGAACGGGCGGCCCTTGCGGGATAGGACCGAAATACTTGTCGATGAGCGCCTTGGTTTGTGCGATGTCGATATTGCCGGCAATCGAGAGGGTGGCGTTGTTGGGCGCATAATACTGCTTGAAGAATTGGCGGACGTCTTCGAGTCGCGCCGCTTCCACATCGGCGTGCGAGCCGATGACTCGCGCGTAGTACGGATGATCGGCAGGGAACAACTCATGCCACACGGCCTCGTCTACCAGTCCATAGGGGCGGTTCTCAAGGCCCTGGCGGCGCTCGTTGCGCACGACGTCCCGCTGATTCGTGAGTTTGGCGCGATCGAGCGTGTCGAGCAGAAAGCCCATGCGATCGCTTTCCAACCACATGGCCATCTCAAGCTGGTTTGAGGGCACGGTTTCGAAGTAATTGGTACGGTCGAAACTGGTTGTTCCGTTGATTCCCGTTGCTCCAATCGACTCCAGATACTTGAAATGCGCCTTTTCGCCGACGTGCTGCGAGCCCTCGAACATCATGTGCTCGAACAGATGCGCGAATCCGGTGAGTCCGGCGCGCTCATTGCGCGGGCCTACGTGGTACCAGAGATCGACGCCGATGAGCGGAAGCCTGGTGTCACGGTGCAAAATGACCTGCAAACCGTTGGGGAGTTTGTAGGTCTCGTACTTGATTTCTGGAACTCTCAGCGCGGATTGGGAGAAGGCCGCGACGGGCAGAATGAAGATGGTCAGTAAGGAACTAATGACAAACCGCTTGCTCAGCATAGTGAAAGGGCCTCCGGGAATTTTTTGGGGTGGCCGCAAGTACGGCACATGATAGCACCCGGAGTTCCGTTAGCGAACCTAACCGCGTCAGCGACGGCGGGGGTTTCCTTATCGTGGTAGCAACGCCGCGGTGGCGTCCCGCACTCTTGCTGCCATGCGTGCGCCATTTCGTGAACGAGTGTCGAGAGTATCGCCATGCAAAGTCCATACATTCCGGATAGGCGGTGATCCGACCAGAATTACGGATTGATTGACAGAAGGCAGTTTTGCCCACTGCTGCCGATGTCCTGCTGCACGTGATGACCTGCGTCGATCTCCGTTCTCGCTCGACGTCTTGTCTATTCCGACAAGGTCACGATGTGCTTTCGTCAGTCTCTTACTGCACCGTGGTGCTCACCGTCGCAGTGTTGTTGGCCGCGTTCGGATCAAAAGTATCCTCTGTGGTCGTCGCACTTTCTGTAATCACCGTGCCTGCCGGAGCCGTCACCTTCACCGTCACTCTCACAGTCCAGGTCGTGTTCGGCGCCATGGCGCTGTTTTCGTGGCAGACGATTTCTCCAGTTCCCTCGTAGGGCGGAGTTGTGCATGTGCCCAGTCCCTTCGTGCCCGAAATCCGAATGTAATCAAACGTTGTTCCCGCCGGAACCTGCGTATTGAGTACTTCGAAATCAGCGTTGGCTGGCCCCAGGTTCCAGACCGGGAACGCATAGGTAAGCAGGTCTCCCTGATGAACGGTCGCTGTAGATGGATTGATCCGAAGGAAAAGATCAGCTCCAATGGAAAACGCGTAAGTATTACCTCGTTCAGAAGCGTAGTCTCCAGCACGAAAGTATACCGTCCCATCCACGATGGTGGGCGAGGATACCAGAAATCCCGGGGCGGCATAACTCCACAACTTAACGCCAGTGCTTGCGTTCACCGCATACAGTGTGCCGGTGTCATCCAACTCGTTATCCGAGCTGACATAGACAACACCATTTGCCACGGCGGGAGAGGATGTAAACGTGGTGCTTGCGGTGTAATAGCTCCACAGCTCGGCGCCAGTGCCGGCATTCAGCGCGTGCAGGTTGCCGTCAGCTGACCCGATATAAACCACCCCGTTTGCCACGGCCGGAGAGGAAAAAACAGGGAGTCCTGTTACATAAGTCCACACTATAGTGCCAGTACTTCCGTTCAGCGCGTATACTTCCCCAGGCACATTGCCCGAACCGAAATAAACTATCCCATTCGCCACTGCGGGCGAGGAGTTAGCGGCTTCTAAGGGGCCAGAGGTCCACAACTTAAAACCCGTGATGGCGTTCAGCGCATACATGGTGCCATCCTCGGTGCTCACATAAACGACACCATCTATTACGACAGGCGAGGAGCCGATGTCGTCTCCGGGAGTAAAGGTCCAGAGTTTGACGCCGGTGCGACCATTCAGCGCGTACAGGGCTCCAGCAGTTGATCCGGTATAAACAGATCCCGTATAAACAACTCCATTTGCCACCGCGGGCGAAAGAGAAACTCCCGTGGGATAACTCCATAGTTTGTCGCCCGTACTTGCGTTCAACGCATAAGTATTGCCATCGGCGGAGCCGACATATACCACCCCGTTGGACACAGCAGGAGAAGAATACACTGCGTTTCCTCCTGTGGTATAGCTCCACAGCTTCTCGCCGGTGCTCGCGTCCAGAGCATACACGTTGTGATCTTCTGAGCCAAAATAAGCTACGCCATTCACTACTGCAGCCGAAGATTGTGGTGTATTGAGGTAGGGCCCGATCGGGTTCTTCCACTTCAACCGTAAGTTGCCAACGTTATTCACCCCCAGCACTGTCTCATACGGATTCCAGCGCTGCATATTGTCTCTATGGAACTGCGTCCAGTCCGGAGAGGTATCGGTTGTTGACGTCTGTGCATTCGCAGGACTTCCGAACGCCAGCATCAGCGACAGCGGCGCGATTGCAAGCATCAAGCTCACAATCCTGAAAGAAGCAGTCTGCTTCCTGTTGGTGACGGAGATATTGCTGACATAGGTCGGGGATTTCATTAGCGCACCTCCACACAGCTCTTACATGAGTAAGGAGCGGAGGCGTCACGCAGATGGAGGCGGTTGGGTTCTGGCCTCGGGGGAACGGGCCATGCGGGCGTCGGCGTTCCGGGTTCGGTATGCCCCAACGCCGAGAATTTTACTCTTTGTGCACGCACCTCACCGGGGTTTTCTCTGGCTTTACGAAACGCTTCCGATCCGTTTTTCGCCTTCTCGTCACTGCACCGTGAGGCTCACCGTCGCAGTGTTGTTGGCGAGATTAGGATCAGGGGTTTCCTCCGTGGTCGTTGCGCTCTCGGTAATTACCGTTCCTGAGGGTGCCGTTACCTTCACAACCACTCTCACCGTCCATGTGGTGTTTGGGGCCATGGCGCTGTTCTCGTTGCAGACGATCTGTCCCGTTCCTCCGTATGGCGGAGTCGTGCACGTGCCCAGCCCCGGAGTGCCGGAGATGCGGACGTAATCGAGGGTTGTGCCCTCGGGAACCCGCGTGTTCAGCACCTCGTGAACAGCGGCACCTGGACCGAGAT
>Ga0207060_10081_pt1 | contig 36203 bp, 33 predicted proteins | sample Alteio_BWMinCont_30_FD_153270 | JGI IMG/M metagenome (GOLD analysis project Ga0207060, IMG submission 153270) | Enriched cells from forest soil in Barre Woods Harvard Forest LTER site, Petersham, Massachusetts, United States -... | ecosystem: Environmental > Terrestrial > Soil > Temperate forest >...
ATACAAAACACAGGGGGAGTGGGCCAAACAAATCCACTAGATGATAATGTTCAATCAGCAGTGGAGCCGATGAACGAAAACCCGCACAAATCCCAGGCAAAATACTGGCTCCTCTTTACTGCCCTGCTCCTGCTGGCTGCAGCCCTGATGCTGCCGCCGCTCATCAACATGAACCGCTACCAGCGGCGGATCGCCGAAGCCATCAGCAACAGCCTCGGCCGCCCCGTTTATCTCTCTTCGGTCACCCTGCGCCTGCTCCCCCGACCTGGCCTCGAACTAAGCGATTTCCTGGTTGAAGAAGACCCGGCATTCGGAGCCGAGCCGACACTGCGCGCGCCAAGCGTCGACGCGTCCATCCGGCTAACCTCCCTCTGGCGCGGACGCCTCGAAATCGGCCGCATCAGCTTCGACCAGCCAAGCCTCAACCTTGTCCGAAACAATGACGGCCGCTGGAACATCAGCACCATGCTGCTGCAGGCCGCGCACATTCCTAACGCCCCCACGGCGCAGCGGCGAGCCGGCGGCTCCCCGCGCTTCCCATACATAGAAGCCAACGCCGCCCGCGTCAACTTCAAAATCGGCAATGAGAAAAAGCCCTTCTCTCTGCTCAACGCCGACTTCGCCATGTGGCTGGCAAACCGCGACGAATGGCGTCTTCGCCTCGAGGCCCAGCCGGTCCGCACCGATCTCGACCTCGGCCTCTCCGACACCGGCCTGCTGAAAGTCGAAGGCTCGCTCCACCGTGCGGCCGCCATCGCCAGCATGCCCATCGATCTCGAAACCGAGTGGTCAAACGCGCCGCTCGGCCAAATCGCCCGCCTGCTCTTGGGAAAAGACACCGGCTGGCGCGGCAACATGGACATCAATGGCACCATCAAGGGCGACGTTTTCAACCCGCAGTTCAAGACCCGCATCCAGATCGCCGCCATGCATCGCCAGGAATTCTCTCCCCTCGAACCCTTCAACGTTGACGCCACCTGCCAGGGCAACTATCGCCACGACTCCCGCTCTCTCGAAAACCTCACTTGCCTCTGGCCCATCGACGGCGGTCACCTGCTTCTAACTGGCTCCGTCGTCGATACAGAACACCCGAAACCCAGCTTCAACCTTCAGATTCAAAACCTCCCCGCCTCCTTCGGGCTTTCCAGCTTGCGACTGTTCCGGAACGGCTTCGCATCCTCGACACAAGTCTCAGGGGTCATCGGAGGCAGTCTGGCCTACACCAAATCACGCTCCGAAACCCTGACCGGCGACGTCACAGCAACTGGGGTCACAATCCGCGCGCCAGGCATGGATGCTCCCGTCACATTCCCAGCTCTCCATCTCACCAGCACCGCCGCCCCACCAGCCGGGCGCCCAGCAAAAACAAGATCAACTTCCCCCGGCACCCCTGCATCGCTGCATCTCGCAACCGCAGGCATCCCATTCGGTGAAGACGTACCGCTCACCGTCTCCGGCGACTTCACTCGTCAGAACTTCTCCCTCCGCTTCACTGGCGACGCGGCCCTCGAACGCCTTCGTCCAATCACTGCCAGCATCGGCCTGCTGCATAACGCCGCATCAGCCCTGGCACCGCAAGGGAGCGCGATCCTCGACCTCACCATCCAGGGCCAATGGACGCCCGGCAGCACCTTGGGAAATCCTGCTTCCGGAGCCACAACCACTGAAGGCTCACTCCGCCTCAAAAACGCGAAATATCAGGCAACTTTCCTCCCCGAACCGGTAGAAATCGTCTCCGCGCAAGCCGCGCTATCGTCCACACGAATCATCTGGAACCCGGTTTCCATCGTCTTTCACAAAATCCTGGCGACCCTCTCCCTCACGGCACCGATCCCGTGTTCTGCGCCGGCATGCGTCCGCGAATTTTCCCTTTCTACGCCGCAACTCGATGCTGCGGCGCTCCAATCCGCTGTGATGGGTGCCGGCGAGCGCGGAGAATTCCTGCAGCAGATCCTTGCCCGTCTTGACCGCAACAAAATCCAGTGGCCAGCGCTCAATGGCACCGTCCGCGCGGCAACATTCACCCTCGGCCCGCTCGCCCTGCACGACGCGAGCTGCGAAATACGAATCGAAGGACGCCAGATCCAGTTCAAGTCCATCGAAGCACACTCGCTTAACGGAATTCTGCAGGCAAACGGCACCATGGATGCGACCGCCAGCACGCCGCGCTATAGCTTCGACGCGCAGCTTCTCCACGCAAGCGCCGCCGGACTCGCCACTCTCTGGCATGAGCCACCGCCCACCGGCACCGTAAGCGCAGCGACTCATTTGGAGCTATCCGGATATTCGACGGAGGATCTTGCCAAGTCCGCGCAAGGAACTTTTCACTGGGACTGGACGCAAGGAACGACAACTCTGGTTCCCGCAGCCCTGACGCACTTCGACCACTGGAGCGCTGATGGGTCCATCAAAAACAGGCAACTCACCTTCGATCAGTCACAGTTAGTTAGAGGATCCGTAAGACAGACCGTCGCCGGCACAATCTCCTTCGACCGGGAACCAAATCTCACCATCTCAGACCACGAAGAAGAAGCCCACGTAGCCAAAGCAGCCCAGCACACACCCTGAGAGATTAAGTAGTAGTTGTCATCCTGAGCAGAGCGAAGGACCTGTTTTTTGCACGCGGCACGAAAAAGGGCGTCCCATCCTTCCGCGAGGTTGCGAAAGGATAGGAATCACAGATCTCAGATTTCAAGATATGTATGGAAGAAGAATCTACTTCTGGGCCCCGGTCTCAGCCAGCTTCTTCTCTTTATTCTCAGCGAAATTCTTTGCGGACATCAGAACCCGGTCCCGTGCATACGCAGCGTCGTGCCACCCACGAACCTCAACCCGCTTCCCTTCAAGATCCTTATAGATCGAGAAGAAATGCGTAATCTCTTTGAGCATGTGCGGATAGATTTCCGAATAATTCCACACATCGGTGTAACGAGGATTGTTTTTGCCCACGGCCAGCACCTTCTCGTCGAGAACGCCCTGGTCCAGCATCTCCATCAACCCGATCGGACGCACCTGCATGACGCATCCCGGAAAGCTCGGCGCATCCACCAGCACCAGCACGTCCAACGGGTCGCCGTCATCGCTCAGCGTCGACGGGATAAACCCGTAATCTCCCGGATAGTGCACCGGCGAATACAAATTGCGGTCCAGCCGGAATACATGCAGCTGCTTGTCGTACTCGTACTTGTTAATGCCCTCAAACGGGATCTCAATAACAGCGTTGATCACCTCGGGCAGCTTCTCGCCAATCGGTAGTTCCAGATAATTAACCATGAGAATTCCAGTGTACGTAATCTGTGTGAAATTGGCCCGTTGCCTTCCAGCGGCGCAGAAGACGAATTACACCGAGGGCGCGTATCGCAGGACGCGCAGTCCTTTATAATCGACGATAATGAAGGCTCATGTCTACGTGACACTCAAGAGAACGGTACTTGACCCCCAGGGCCAGACCATTCAGAACGCACTCAAGAAGATGCAGTACAAGGCTGTGAACGACGTACGCCAGGGCAAATATTTCGTCCTCGACCTCGACAATTCCCTCGACGCCGCAGCCGCCAAAGAGGAAGTCGAGCGCATCGCCAAAGATGTGCTGACCAATCCTGTCATCGAGGAATTCACTTACAAGCTCGAAGAGGGCGCCTAGAGCATAGCAGGCAGATGCCTGCTCAATCAGGAGTGCAAATAGGCCAGGACTGCTCGCACGATCTCCGCTTTCGCCTCTGCTAGCGACACATTCTGTGGTCGTCGAAACAATGCCCCATGTGAGAGCGACTCGACCATGTGTGTGACGACAAACACCAGTTTGTCGACATTGCGCCCCTTCTTCAGTTCGTGTGCTCTGGATGAAATCGCAAGCAGAAATGCGCCGTGCAACCGCACAGCAAAATCGCGCGTTCCATCCGCCCTGTGCGGAACCTCGGTCAGCAGCATGTCATAGAGTTCCGGATCGCCGGTATGAGCATCGATCATCCCGTCGATCATGGCCGAGATCAGTTCATCGAGAGACGATGTGGCGTGCTCGATAAGTTTACGTTCGACCATGCGATCAATTTCCTCGATGTGCCGCTCGTGCAGCACAACGAAGATCGCGCGTTTGTCCGGGAAGTACTGGTAAACTGCTCGTCGTATTCTCAGCATCCGGATCATCCCCCCGGTGAACTCTTTGACACCTACCGTACAATCTGAAGCATGTGTGGCATTGTCGGCTACGTAGGCAATAAAGAAGTAGTCCCCGTCATCATTGAAGGCCTGCGTCGCCTTGAATATCGCGGCTATGACTCCGCCGGCATCGCCGTCGGCGGTGCCGGCAACGGCCTGGAGTTGCGCCGCGCCCCCGGCAAGCTCCGCAATCTCGAGGAAGTCCTCCACGATCGCCCGATCCACGGAACCTACGGGATCGGGCACACGCGCTGGGCCACCCACGGCCGTCCTACGGAAGAAAACGCCCACCCGCATCGAGACTGCACCGGCCGCATCGTCGTCGTCCATAATGGCATCGTCGAGAACTATCTCGCGCTCAAGCACGAACTCACCGCAAATGGCCACAATTTCGTAACTGAAACAGATACAGAAATCATTGCGCATCTCATCGAGCAGGAAATGTCCTCGGCAGCCACATCCGGCAAAACCATGCCGCTCGAAGAAGCCGTGCGCCGCTCCGTCGCCCGTCTCACCGGAGCCTTCGCCATCGTCGTCATCTCCGCAGACGAGCCGGACAAAATCGTAGCCGCCCGCTTCGGCCCGCCTGCCGTCATCGGTCTCGGTGAAGGCGAATACTTCGTCGCCTCAGACGTTCCCGGAATCCTGCACCACACGCGCAATCTCTACTTCCTCGCCGACGGCGACATGGCCGTGCTCACTCCTTCGGGCGTACACCTCACCGACTTCGCAGGCAACTCCATCGAGCGCCCAGTGCAGCGCATCCAGTGGGATCCGATTCAGGCGGAAAAAGGCGGCTACAAGCATTTCATGCTCAAGGAAATCTTCGAGCAGCCGCGCGCCATCCGCGACACCACGCTCGGCCGCATCTCGCTCGACACCGGCAAGGTCTTCCTCAGCGAAATGAAGATCAGCGACGAAGACTTCCGCAGCGCCACCAAGATCAACATCGCCGCCTGCGGCACCAGTTGGCACGCCGCCACCGCGGGCAAATTCATGATCGAGCGCCTCGCGCGTGTGCCCGTTGAAGTCGATTACGCCAGCGAATACCGCTACCGCGACCCCATTCCCGATCCCACCGCGCTCGGCCTGCTCATCACCCAATCCGGCGAAACCGCCGACACCCTCGCCGCGCAGCGCGAGATGATCGCCAAGGGATCGAAGACCATCGCCATCTGCAATGTCGTCGGCGCAATGATCGCCCGCGAAGCCCACGGCACCATTTACACCCACGCCGGCCCCGAAATCGGCGTGGCCTCCACAAAAGCCTTCACCGCGCAACTCGTAGCGCTCTTTCTCTTCGCCGTGCATCTCGCCCAAACGCGCCAGACTATCTCCGAGGACCAAAGCCTTGCCCTGCTCGAAGAACTGACGCTGCTCCCAGGAAAAGTAGAAGAAATCCTCCGCACCGTGGACAGTGAGTGCGAAAAGCTGGCTCGCGTCTATTCCAACGTCAGCGATTTTCTCTTTCTCGGACGCGGCATCCACTACCCCATCGCCCTCGAAGGCGCGCTCAAGATGAAAGAAATTTCCTACATCCACGCCGAAGGCTACCCGGCGGGCGAGATGAAGCACGGCCCAAACGCCCTCATAGACGAAACACTTCCAGTCGTAGTCCTGGCCACGCAGGACAAGAGCAATCGCGACTCCAAACTGCGCTACGAGAAGACGCTCTCAAACATTCAGGAAGTCTCCGCCCGTTCAGGCAAGGTCATCGCCGTTGCCGTCGAGGGCGATAACGAAATCAAGCAAAGTGTCGATCATGTCCTCTACGTCCCGCACACCTCAGAGCTTCTATTGTCCGTGCTGGACGTAATTCCCTTGCAATTGCTGGCCTACCACATCGCCGTACGTCGGGGCTGCGATGTAGACCAGCCGCGCAACTTGGCAAAATCTGTGACTGTTGAATAGAGCATGGTGAAGGCTTCGTCCGTCCCCTGCGTATGCAGATTCGAGGAAGGATCTCAAACTGAGGTCCTTCCTCGAATCTCAGTGTTCAAAAAGACCTCACCTCCCTGGTCAAACTCAACGAGAAATTAGCTTTAGTGAAGCAGGTTGAACGTATTGGAGGCGTCATCTACAAAATAGACGCCATTCGAAGCTGCAATCAGGCCGAATAGAGCTCCTCCTCCTGGCGGCGGACCTCCGGTACTGTCGACGAGCTTGACCGCGACTTGCTTGCCTGTGAAAGGGTTGGTCTCGACAATGTTGCCGTCATCTCCATTGGCAGTAAGGATGTGATGATCGGGCGCGAGTACGAGACCGAGCGGATCATTCAAAGCTCCGCCCTGCGATACTGTGAATCCAGTACCGCCTGAGCGGAAGCGAAAAAGCGCGCCGGGCACTGCTGCGATGCGATTGTCGAGACTGTCGGCGATGTAGAGAATGCCAGTGTCGTCATCAAACGCCACGCCGGTAGGACCTATGACCAAGGCGGCCGGGTCAGTGCGCTCGGGGAAACCGGAAGCAACAACCGTACTGTCGAACAGGACAGGCGGTCCGTCGTTGGAGATAAAGAGCAACAAACGGACGACCGTTCCCTGATTCACAACGCTGCCACCGGCGGCTACGGTGCCGTTGAGCACATTGGTTACAAACAATGCAGCCAGGAAGCCACCGTCTACAGCTGTCATATCCCACGGGCCATTGATGTTATGGCCGGAAAAGGTTTCAACCACATTGCCACTGCTGTCGAGGACGATGAGGCAACCAGCTCCTGTAAAGACAGTGCCTTGGCTGCTCGTGGGAAGGCTGCCAACAATGACAAAACCGCTGCGCAAGGCCACCAACGCGGTCGTAAGTCCGATACCGCCCGGGCAGGAGACTTTCGTTGGATCGATCTGGGCGAAGAGACTGAAGGTTCCATCGGCCGCAATCTGCACGATGGTGGTGCCTGTTCCCTGAGAATTGTCACTGTTGTTGAAATTGCTGATAAGAAACCGGCCAGCGACCAGGCTTCCGGTGGTTCTGGGAACGCGCGCGACGCCGTACGGATTGACGTCACCATTAGACGGGACGGTAGTACTAACAGTGTCGACAGTGTTGAGGTTGCCAATGAATGATTTTTTGGTGGCGCGGGCCGTGGTGGCGGCGATGAATATCAGCAAGCTCAGCACGCCGGCTCGCAGGTAGAGCGACGAATTCCGCTGCATTTTTGTCCTCCTCTGCAACGTGAACGACGTTGCGCGATGAGAGCATATGTTCACATTGCAGCGAAGTTACACTAGAGCCTTTTGGGTTGCAGTGTTGTCATGGGATTGTCCAGATGTTGTCACTTTTTGACGGAGGCGTCGCTGATTGTCGGCGTCTTGTCAAATATGGGGCGGCAATGTCGCGGGAGCGCCTTCGGCTGGCCCCGTGTACCGGAAAACGCTACAATCTTCTATTGGAGAGTTTTTCCCGCCTGGCCGTGAGTGCCGGCATCTGTAAAATCCCAGAACTACAAGAGCAAGGAGTTTCTTTTTATGGCGATTCCCGCCACACAAATGCGTCCGGGCATGATCATCAAGCACAACAGTGAGTTGCACTCGGTTTTTTCTGTGGAGCACCGCACGCCCGGCAACCTGCGCGCCTTTATCCAGGCCAAGCTGCGCAACCTGCGCACGGGCGCAATGTTTGAACACCGCTTCCGTTCGGCTGACGCGATTGACCGCGTGGTGGTAGATGAGATTCCGATGGAGTTTCTCTACAACGACGGCGATGACTACTACTTCATGAACACGGAGAACTACGAGCAGACGCACCTGAAGCATGACACGCTGGGCGACGCGGTCGAGTATCTGACGCCGAATCTGCAGATCACGGTATCGTTCTTTGATGGTGTGCCTGTCGGCATTGAGCTGCCGCAGACGGTTGAGTTAACCATTGTCGAGACCGAGCCAGGGTTGAAGTCGGCTACGGCTTCTTCAGTGACGAAGCCTGCGAAGACGGAGACTGGGCTGATTGTGCAGGTGCCTCCGTTTATCAATGAGGGGGAAAAGATTCGCGTCGATACAGCTGAAGGGGCTTACCTGAGCCGGGCGTAAAGTTCTCTGGATTGTTACGAGCGGTGCTGCTTCGACTGCGCCGTTTTGTTTTCTATTGAGCACTGGCGGTTAGAGCAGCATTTTCCTGTAGACTACGCGCATGCAATTCCTTTCGCTTAGCCGCCGACTCGTCGACAAGTTTCCTCCGGAAGCTTTTACTCCCGAATTGATTGCCGGCGAAGGGGCTCGTGTTCGTGAATTTTACGCGAGTGGGTTGATCCGACAGGTATGGAAGCGCGGGGATACGCCTGGGGCAAGCATCGTTTGGGAAGCAATATCGAAAGAGGAAGTGCAAGCGGCGATTGAGAGTTTCCCGCTCTTCAAGGCCGGCATGCTGGAAGTGGTCGCGCTGATTCCACTGGAGCCCTACGCTGGTTTCGGCCCCGCAGTCTGAGGCTGTGTCGTGATTCCGAATTAAACAACGGGCGACGACGTTCCAAATTCATTGATGATCTCTGGTTTGCCTCTGCGCCGCGTAATCGATACGTTTCCCTGAAAAATGCACTAAAATTAAAAAGGACAGGACTATCTTGCCACAGATTTTGGCAGATAGTCTGACGCCGAGGGAATCATGTCTTCCGATTTGCGGATCAGCCCGCGTGAACGGCTGGTGCTGACTACCATTATCGAGAGCTACATCACTACAGGCGAGCCGGTTGCGTCGCAGGCGGTTGCGCGCCAGTTTGCCGATAAGGATGGCATGAGTTCGGCAACGATTCGCAATGTGATGGCGTCGCTCAGCGATGCGGGGCTTCTCGATCAGCCGCATACTTCGGCGGGACGCATTCCGACGGCCAAGGCATTTCGCTTCTACGTGGAGCAGCTGAGCGGAGCTTCGCGGCAGCTTCCGATGGCGCAGGAGCGGCGTGAGCAGATTGACGACAGCTTTGCCGGGATCAGCAGCAGCCAGCAGTTTCTGGAGCGCACGTCGCATGTACTCGCGCTGATTTCAAGCGGCGTGGGTGTAGCGCTGGCGTCTGCGGCTGAAGTGCATGCGCTGGAGCATATCCACTTCACGCGGCTCACAGTTGGACGGGTCCTCGCGGTTGTCGTGACCAAGGCCGGCCTCGTCATGGACCGGATGCTGATGCTCGATCGCGATCTGACGCATGTGGAACTTGAGGCGTCGGCGCGGTTTCTGAACGAAAATTTTCATGGCTGGTCGATTGATCGCATTCGCACAGAGCTGACGGGCCGGATGGAGCAGGAGCGCAGCGAGTACGACCGATTAATGCAGTCGGTAAATGAACTTTTCCGCAAGGGCGCGCTCGATGGCGACGGTGGATTGCAGACGATTTTCGTAGAGGGCGTAGCGAACCTGCTGGCCAGCGAACTGGATCGCGAGCGGTTGCGCCAGATGCTGGCGGCGCTCGAAGCGAAGCAGCTCATGGTGGAACTCCTGAACGCGTATGTGGACGCGCGCCAACATATGGTGCGCGTGGTGGTGGGACTGGAAGAGGCGATTCCTGGAATGCGGGACCTCGTGCTGATCGGCTCACCGGCGAGACTAGGCGCTGAGAATTTCGGCACAGTTGCGGTCATCGGTCCGACCCGGATGCAATATCAGGAGACGATCAATGCCGTTTCCTATATTGCGCAACTTTCTGACAAGATTTTCCAGCCTCCTCAGTAGGCATCTAAAAACAGACAAGGCGATGGGCGACGGGCAGGGCGCGTGCACACAGTAGAGGTTTGAGATATGAGAAGAAAAGCGTGGGACGAAATCACAGTGAACGACGAACAGAATAAAGAGCAGAACATAGAGCAAACCCGGGAAACAGCGGCGGCGGTTGCGGACGAGCCGCAGGCTGAAGCAATTGTGCCCGCTGAATCATCCAATCAAACTGAAGAACTGGAGCGGGTGAAGGCCGAGCGTGATGTACTGGTTGACCGCCTGGCGCGGCTGCAAGCTGAGTTCGATAATGCCCGCAAGCGCGAAGCACGGGAGCGGAACGAGTTTCGCGACTTTGCTGTTACCGGGGCAGTGGAGCAGTTTTTGCCGGTGCTGGATAATTTTCAGCTGGCTCTCAAGTCGACTGGGTCCGCCGATCAACTCCGCACAGGTGTGGAGCTGATCGTAAAGCAGATGGAAGAGGCGCTGCGGTCGCTGAATGTGCAGCCGGTGGAAACGGTGGGCACGACCTTTGATCCGCGCGTACATGAAGCGCTCGAAATGATCGAGCGGCCTGATTTGCCGGACCATCAGGTATTTGAAGAGGTCCGCCGCGGCTACAAAATCAAAGAGCGGCTCTTGCGGCCCGCTCTCGTCCGCATAGTAAACAACCCGCAGCAGAAAGAAGCATGAGCCGAACATCAAACGTGACTAAAGCCGATTACTACGAAGTCTTGAGCGTAACGCGGACTGCCTCCGACCAGGAGCTGAAGACCGCGTACCGCAAACTCGCAATGCAGTATCATCCGGACCGCAACCCCGGCAACGCCGAAGCCGAAGAGAAGTTCAAGGAGTGCAGCGAGGCTTATCAAGTCCTGAGCGATCCGCAAAAGCGCGCGGCGTATGACCGCTATGGTCATGCGGGCGTGAGCGGAGTGGGCGGCAGCAACGGCGATCCCTTTGCCGGAATGGGCGATATCGGCGACATCTTTGGCGATTTCTTCGGCGAGATGTTCAATATGAGCGGCAATTCCAACCGCCGCACGTCACGCGCACAACGTGGGCGCGATATTCGCTTTGACCATGTGATTGAGTTCGAAGACGCGGTTTTCGGCAAAGATGTGCAGGTTACGATTCGGCGAGCAGAGGCTTGCGGCACCTGCCACGGAACGGGAACGGCGAGCGGACGCGGTCCTTCGACGTGTTCGCAGTGCCAGGGGCGCGGACAGGTTCGCTACCAGCAGGGGTTCTTCTCGATTGCGAGGACGTGCAACGCCTGCGGCGGCACGGGCAGCGTAGTAACCGATCCATGCACGACGTGTCGCGGCGACGGACGCCAGGAAAAGCAGCATACGCTGCAGGTAAAGATTCCTGCCGGCGTGGAAGAGGGAACGCGCATTCGCTACCAGGGCGAAGGCGATGCCGGACGCTATGGCGGCCCTTCGGGCGATCTTTATATCGTTCTTTCCGTGAAGCCGCATGCGTTCTTTGAACGCGATGGCAACGACCTGCATTGCGTGATTCCGATTTCGTTTTCGCAGGCGGCGCTGGGAGATGAGATTACGATTCCGACGCTTGAAGGCGATACGAAACTGAAAATTGCCGAGGGCACACAGAGCGGCAAAGAGTTTCGTCTTCGCGGAAAGGGCGTTCCGTATCTGAATGAGCATGGACGCGGCGACATGGTAGTACAAGTTGCGGTCCAGACTCCAAAGAAGCTAACCAAGCTGCAGAAAGAGTTGCTGCGCCAATTGGGTGAATCGCTCACCATCGAAAATACTCCAACTTCACGGAGCTTATTTTCCAAGGTGAAGGAGATATTTAACTAACCAGTTCTCAGGTCAGGTCACAGGCGCTCGGGGCTTGTGACCTTCTTTATTCCAACAACGCGGCAACGACTGCCGTGGCGGTGATAGCTGCAGTTTCTGCGCGGAGAATGCGCGGACCCAGACTTACAGACCTCCAGCCCTCTGCATCGAAGAGGGCTTCTTCTTCAGCCGTCCATCCGCCTTCAGGCCCAACCGCCAGATGGATCGACGGCATTTCCTCCCCCGCGTTTCTTATTGCTTCCTCGACAGCGTTTCGCAGCGTGGTCGAACGCTCCTGTTCGGCCAGCAGAAGTCTCGCGGCGTCGCTGGTTTGACGCGCAGCTGTTTTTAGCAGAAGCACATCGTTGATCGCGGGAATATCTGACCGCCGAGATTGCTGGGCGGATTCGCGGGCGATGCGGCGCCAGCGCTCGACGCGATGCGGCGCAGACTGCACTAGATGCTTTTCGCTGCGGCGGGCGATGATGGGGACGATGCGCTCAACTCCCAGCTCCGTCCCTTTTTCGATGGCCCATTCCAAGCGGTCAAACTTAAAGATGGAAAGAAGCAGCGTGATGGGAAGCGCCGGGTCGGCCTGAACTTCGGCGACGAGGTTGAAGCGGACCGAGTCTCCTGAAATCCCAGCGATGACACCACGCCAGACGCGATCGCCGGCCACAATGTCATATTCCGTTCCGGGCTGCGCGCGCAGCACGCGGATGAGATGCGACGCCTGCTCTCCGGTGAGCGATGCCGTGCTCTCGTCCCAGCTGTCGGCGATCCACCTGCGACGTGTCATCAGAGTTTCATTGTCGCAGAAATGCTGAATACCGCAGAAACACTAAGGGGGACGCTATTGCGTCCCCCTTTGGTGTTGCCTTGTTTCTTTGCTTACTTCTTCTTTGCAGCTTTCTTTGCTGCCTTCTTCGCTGGCTTCTTTGCTGCTTTCTTGGTTGCCATAGTTTTCTATTCTCCCTATTCGTGTACTGCAACAACAAATGCTGCAGTTAACGAATGTATAGAGTTCTCTAAAAAGAGTGTCAAGAAAAAAATGACAAACTTTGCGATCTTGTGTTTCATTCACGACCGCCATCATGACGAAAGTGATCGGAAAAAACCTAAAACACGTGCGCGTGTTTGAGAACTATGAGGGCAATTCCGGAAAAAATATCCTGCCATGCGTGCGCCATCATGCCCGGACGCAGACTGCCTCGCTGAATCGTGAGGATGCAGAAAAGTGCGCCATACACAGCGATCGCAATCATTCCGCTCACGCCTTCGTATCCGTGCGCGATGCCGAAGAGTAGCGAGGAAGCGAGCACTCCAATCGATAGTTTGCCTCTGACGTGCGAAAACTGCTGCAGCAGATAACCGCGAAACGTCAGTTCCTCACAAATTCCAGCGGAGATGCTGAGTATCACCCATAGCAACAGCTCCAATGCATTTTGCGGCGCCAGTTGCGCGAGAGCTTTTTGCGGTGTGGAGAGATGCGCAAGCCTGAAGACGGCACCGATGGCCGCGAGAATGATCATCGACGCGATCCAGAATGCGGCGGCAATGACGAGATCGTCTCGCCAGTCGCGCAAGGTGGGACGCCGCGCGCCGAGAAGTTGCCGCAGCGGAGTCTTGCGCATGCGAATCCCCCAGAGTACAAACGCCGCAAGAATCCATTCCCACGCGAGAGTGGCGAGGTATTGCGGAATGTGACGCTGGCTGAGCGCCCGATGTGCTGGCCTGAGACTGCCCAACAGTGAAAATGCAAGAAGCGGCACAATGAGCAGACCAGTGTGCCACCAGGGCGCGATTGCTGGCAGTGTTGTATGTTCGCTGATTTCTGTGGCGTTTTGTTCACTCATTGCATCATGGCCCTTCGTTGATTGTTACACCTCCGGCTTGATATCTTCGTGTGTTTGCCGTCTAACTAGAGTGTGGGGTTTGTTATGGAAGAAATCGTGATCGTTTCCGGTGTGCGCACGCCGGTTGGTAAGTTTCAGGGCACGTTGTCGGATCTTTCCTCGACGCAACTCGGCGCAATTGCCGTGCGTGAAGCGGTGCGGCGAGCGGGCATCGACGCCGCAACGGTCGACGAGTGCATCATGGGTAATGTGGTTTCTGCCGGGCTCGGGCAGAATCCGGCGCGTCAGGCTGCTCTGCACGGAGGGTTGTCCCCGTCCGTCGGCGCCATGACGATCAATAAAGTCTGCGGGTCGGGATTGAAGGCCGTGGCGCTGGCGGCACAGGCGATTCAGACGGGAAATTCAGAAATCGTCGTCGCAGGCGGAATGGAGTCGATGACGAACGCGCCGTATCTGCTACCCAATGCGCGCAGCGGCTTCCGCATGGGCAATGCCACCGCGGTCGACTCTATGATGAACGACGGGCTATGGGATTCGTTCAACAACTACCACATGGGCCAAACAGCGGAGAACGTCGCGGAGAAGTACACGATCACGCGCGAGGAGCAGGATGAGTACGCGCTGAGCTCGCACCGCAAGGCTGCCGAGGCATGGAAGGAGTGCCGCTTCAAGTCGCAGATTGTTCCTGTCGAGATCCCCGCAAAGAAGAAGGGTCAGGCTCCCACAATCTTCGAACGCGACGAGTCGATTCGCGAAGATGCCAGCATTGAAGCGCTCCGCGCCCTGAAACCTGCCTTCAAAAAGGACGGCACAGTGACGGCGGGGAATGCTCCCGGCGTGAACGATGCCGCGGCGGCGCTTGTGGTGATGTCGGCGGCGAAGGCAAAGTCTCTGGGACTGGAGCCGATGGCACGAATTCGCGCACAAGCGACGAGCGGGGTTGATCCGGCCTGGGTGATGATGGCTCCGGTGACCGGCGTACAGAAGGTCCTCGCCCGCGCCGGATGGACAGCCGACAGCGTCGATCTCTTCGAACTAAACGAAGCGTTTGCCGTGCAGGCGATTGCGGTGACTGGCGAGCTTGGGATTCCGTTTGAGAAGGTGAATGTGAACGGCGGCGCGGTTGCCATCGGCCATCCCATTGGCGCAAGCGGCGCGCGCGTGCTGGTAACGCTCATTTATGAGATGATGCGCCGCGACGTGCATCGCGGAGTGGCGGCGCTTTGTCTGGGTGGCGGAAATTCAGTGGCCATGGCGGTGGAGCGCTGACCGGCGCCGCAGACTCAGATCGTTTCAGCAAGCGCTTCACCGGACGCGTGGACAGCTACCGGCAGTTTCGCCCTCGCTATCCCGGCGCCGTAGTTGGCCTGCTCGAAACAGAATGTGAACTGACGACTTCCTCAGCAATCGCAGACATTGCGGCAGGCACAGGACTGCTGGCAGAAATCTTTTTGGCACGCGGCTATGAGGTAGTCGCAGTCGAGCCCAACGAGGAGATGCGCGCGGCTTGCGAGACCCTGGTCGAGCAGTATCCGAGGCTTCGCTGTGTTGCCGGTATCGCGGAGGCGACAGGGCTGCCTTCTCATTCTTTCGACCTGATTACAGTAGGGCAGGCACTGCACTGGTTTGATCTGAAACGTACGCGGGCTGAGTTTGCCAGAATTCTGCGGCCGGATAGCTGGTGTGCCGTCATCTACAACGAGCGGCGTTTAGGTGGCGACGATTTCCATGACGGATATGAAAGGCTGCTATGCGAATTCGGCGTCGATTACGAAGTGGTGCAGCGGCAGCATCTCACTCTGGATCAGATTCAGGGTTTCTTCGCCCCCGACGAAATGCGACGCACAGTTTTTCCTAACGCGCAATTTCTGACGCTTGAAGCTTTAGAAGGACGGATCATCTCTTCGTCATACATGCCAAAGCCCGGGCATACGCGGTATGCCGCGATGCGGGGTGCGATTGCCAACCTCTTCGAGAAACATCAGGAAAGTGGACGTGTGCTATTGGAATATGACAGCTCGGTTTCTTACGGGCAGCTGGCGTAACTCAGCACTCGATGACGTTCAGGGCCAGACCTGCCAGCGATGTTTCCTTGTAGCGCGACTGCATATCGAGCCCAGTGAGATACATCGTCTTGATGACCTGATCGAGCGAGACTTTGTGGCTCTCTAACTCGTTGAGCGCGATGCGGCAGGCATGCACAGCCTTAACCGCGCCCATCGCGTTGCGCTCGATACAGGGGATTTGCACTAGGCCGCCGATGGGATCGCAGGTCATTCCGAGATTATGTTCCATACCGATCTCGGCGGCGTGCTCAATTTGGCCGTTGGTGCCGCTCATTGCGGCCATCAGTCCGCCGGCCGCCATCGAGCATGCAACTCCGACCTCTCCCTGGCATCCAACCTCCGCGCCGCTGATCGAAGCATTTTCTTTATACAGAATGCCGATAGCCCCTGATGTTAGGAAGTAGCGCAGAATGCCTTCGTCATCCGCTCCGGGAATAAAATCGCGATAGTACCGCGCCACAGCGGGCACCACGCCTGCTGCGCCATTCGTTGGAGCAGTGACAACCCTTCCGCCTGCTGCATTTTCTTCATTCACAGCCATCGCATAAACCGTTACCCAGTCGAGCGGCGCCAGCGGATCGACAGACCTTTTTTCGCGAAGACGTGCTGCAAGACGAGGCGCGCGGCGGCGTACGTTCAGGCCGCCGGGCAAGATACCTTCTGTCTGCATGCCGCGATCGATGCAGCCCTGCATCACGCTCCAGATCTTCAGAATGCCGGATCTCACTTCTTCCGGCGAGCGCAGAGCCGACTCGTTTTCCAGCATCAACTCCCAGATGGTCAGCTTTTTCTCAGCGGCCATCTCCAGCAGTTCTGCGGCGCTCTTGAAAGGGTACGGCAACTCTGCGGTGGTCATGATGGAACTGGCAGCGCCTTCCGCGTCAGACACAATAAATCCGCCGCCGATCGAGAAAAACACTTCGCTGGTGACAATTGCGCCACTGTCATCGAAAGAGGCAAACCGCACACCGTTGGGATGCTGCGTCTGCGCACCTTCCGGAAACATCCTGTCGTGATGAAAAAGCAGATCCGTTGCTTCGACAAATCGAATCGCTTTGCGACCCGCCAGTGACAGCTCATGCGCCCTGCGAATCTGCTGCAACTTCGGGTCGATTGTTTCCGGATCGATCGTGGAAGGCTCTTCTCCCGAAAGGCCGAGCAATACGGCGCGATCCGTGCCGTGGCCGAGTCCTGTCAGAGCCAGCGAGCCATATAAATCTACCTGCACGCGCGTGGTGCGATCCAGCAATCCCGATTCCCCGAGGGAAAGAACAAAGCGCCGCGCCGCTCGCATCGGACCCATCGTGTGCGAACTGGATGGTCCAATGCCGACTTTGAAAAGATCAAAAAGGCTCGTCTTCACGAGGTCTTATTTTAACGCTTTGGTGGCGGGTTTCGTTTTTGCACCCTTCGCGAAGCTTCCTTTCGGACTCTATCCAGGGCTTAGGCCCTAATTCAGTCCGAACCAGATATCGGTGAAAGCGCATCGCTGTCCTTTGAAATTTTCCGTGACCGTAAAAGTGCCTAAAGTTTGCCTCGCTGCTGGCAGCTAAGAAGCTTCCTTCGTGATCCGGGTCGATACAGATGCTATACTCCAGCCGCTTATCAGAAAAAACTATGCTCTTTAAGGCTCTCAGCGCCGCTGTGTACGGCATCGACGCCAACATTATCGATGTTGAAGTCGACTTCTCAGGAATCAAGACCACCGAAGACCACTTCCACACTGTTGGTTTGCCGAATGCCGCAGTCCGCGAAAGCCGCGATCGTGTGCGCCCCGCCATCAAGAACTCCGGTTTCGATGTTCCTCCTACGCACATCACGATCAACCTCTCCCCAGCTGACATCAAGAAAGAAGGCCCAGAGTTTGACCTGCCGATGGCGATCGGCATTCTCGGGGCCTATGGCGCTCTGCAGCTTCGCGACCTGAGCCAGTTCCTGTTGGTGGGTGAACTAGGCCTCGATGGAGGTCTGCGCGCCGTTTCCGGAATGCTGCCTGTCGCCGTCGCGGCTCGCGAACGCGGCATTAAGAATCTGGTTATCCCCAAGCCAACGCAAGAGAAGCGGCGGTCGTCGAAGGCGTAAACGTCTATCCCGTCGAGTCGCTGAACCAGGTGCGCGAACTGCTGAATGCAGCAGGCAATGGCGGTATTCACACCGAGCCGTTTCGAATACAAACGGCAGAGATGCTCGGGGAGTTGCAACACTTCCATGTAGACTTGGCCGATGTGCGTGGTCAGCAGACGGCGAAGCGCGCGCTGGAAGTCTCGGCTGCAGTCGGACACAACATTCTGATGATAGGGCCGCCGGGCTCGGGCAAAACGATGCTGGCGAAGCGGCTTCCGTCGATTCTTGCGCCGCTCAGTTTTGAAGAAGCTCTCGAGACAACAAAGATTCACTCCGTCGCCGGAGTGCTCGACGCCGATACTGGCCTGGTAACGCAGCGGCCTTTTCGCTCACCGCACCATACCATCTCCGACGCTGGACTGATCGGCGGCGGCGCAGTGCCACGTCCAGGCGAAGTTTCTCTGGCACACAACGGCGTGCTCTTCCTCGACGAGCTGCCCGAGTTTCCCCGAAACGTGCTCGAAGTCATGCGCCAGCCTCTCGAAGACCGCAACGTCGTGATCGCGCGCGCTTCGATGTCGTTCACCTTCCCATCGGCATTCATGCTGGCGGCCGCAATGAATCCCTGCCCCTGCGGATACTTCAACGACAAGTCGCGCGAGTGTTCCTGCACTCCGCCAATGATCCAGCGCTATGTCTCGAAAGTCTCAGGCCCCCTGCTCGACCGCATCGATATTCAAATCGAGGTGCCTGCCGTGCAGTATCGCGAGCTGCGTGCCGGAGCGGCGAGTGAGAGTTCGGCGGCGATTCGGGCACGCGTCCTTGCTGCGCGCGAAATTCAGCGTGAGCGTTTCACCAAGGCTTCCGAGAAGATCTACTCGAACGCGCAGATGAGCACGAGACAGATTCGCGCCTTCTGCGAACTGGGTCCGGATGCGGAGCGGCTTCTGGAGCGTGCAATGCAGCAGCAGGGGCTTACGGCGCGCGCACACGATCGCATCCTGAAAGTTGCTCGCACCATAGCCGATCTCGATCAATCACCGTACCTCATATCGCCGAAGCAATTCAGTATCGAACACTCGACCGAAGTTACTGGAGCTAGAAACGTTCCAGGGGCGCCATCGTTTAGTCGTACCGTTCGAAAATGATTTGCCTCCGCTGCCAGCCTAGCTCCTTAAGCTTTTCGCGGTTGGCAGAAACCATAATGTTCAGCCCGCAGATGTACGCATGGATATCGAAACCGGTGGGGTCGGCCACGGTTACGACAGGAGCGGAATGCCTCTGATTGGCTCGCTCGCCCACAATTCTGACAACATGATCCTGCACATAGCCGCGCAGGCCTTCCCAATCATCGTTGGGGCGGCTGAGGGTCGATAAGTAGTGGAAGTTATGGCGCTCCGCCGCGACCTTCTCAAAATATTTCTGATAGTAGAGTCCAGTCGGATAGCGCGTGCCATAAACAAGCCAGATCGGGCGTCCCTGGCTGCGATCTTCACCGTTTTCCGGAAAAAGCCACTCAACAAATCCGCGAATCGGTGCAATGCCAGTGCCTGTAGCAACGAAAATGGAGTCCGTCAGCGGCTGACGCAGCGTGAACAGTCCATGCGGTCCGTGAAACTGCACGGTCTGACCCGGCTCCAGATCGCAAAGCAAATTCGAGAAAAACCCGTCTTCGACGCGATTTACGCACAGGTCGAACAGGTTTGCGCGCGGCGCTGAGGCAACCGAGTAGGCGCGCGTCTGCGTTTTTCCTTTGTCGTCCACCGCGATGCAGGAGATGAACTGGCCCGCCACGAAATCGAAATGCGAAAGCTCATCGATCGCAAATTCGAGGTGATAGCACTGTGCGGGATCGGAGAGCAATCGTTTCTGCTGAAGCCGGGCTGTAAAAAGCTGTCTGTTCAAAGTTTGCATTCTTCTCTTTAGGAAATTATCGCCCGTGCTTCATCGCAGCAGCAATCTCGGCATAACAAGAGAGTCTTGCAGATATACTCGATTCACAAGATTCTGAACCTCTGAAAATCTGAACTACCCTATGAGCACACAGCCGCAAAAGTACACCCGAAATAATCCATACATGTCTCGCATGCTCGTCAATGTATTGATGACGACGGCCGGCTCGGAAAAGCAAACACGTCATATTGAGCTGGAGCTTGAGCCGGGTATGGAATATACCCCTGGCGATGCTGTTGGGATCGTGCCGGAAAATCGTCCCTCCGAGGTAGCCGAGGTGCTCACACAGCTCCACTTCAAAGGCGACGAGCGCGTACTGGACCACTACAAAGTCGAAATCAGCCTGGAAGAAGCCCTGCGCACACGCCTTGCCATCGGCAAACTCACCCGTAGCGCTGTGAATGCGTATGCAAAGGTCGCTCCAGGGTCGATGCCGGGACTCGATGCGCTCAAATCGTTGACTCTGCCAGACAATCGCTCAGCAGCAGAGGAGTACATCTGGGGCCGCGAGTTCATCGATCTCATTACGGAATATCCCGGCGGGATTACCCAGCCGCAGCAGCTCTTTACCGTGCTGGCTCGTCTCACTCCGCGGATGTATTCCATCGCGTCATCGCAATCCCTCGTGAAAGACGCCGTGCATACGATCGTGCGCGTTGTGTACTACATAAGCCATGAACGCGACAGGCAGGGGTTGTGTTCCGGTCATCTGGGAGAACGGGCACCCGAAGGTTCTACGATGCCGATCTTTCTGCATTCGAATAACAACTTTCGTCTCCCGGAAAATACCGACACGCCGATCATCATGGTTGGTCCGGGCACCGGAATCGCCCCGTTCCGTGCTTTTCTGCAGCACCGCAAGGCGCATGGTCACAAGGGCGAGAACTGGCTCTTCTTTGGCGAGCAGCGCCGTGCTTCAGATTTCCTTTATCGCGAAGATCTGGAAGGAATGTTCAACGACGGCATTCTCACGCGCTTCGATACGGCCTTTTCTCGCGACCAGTCGCACAAAGTCTATGTGCAGGACCGGATGCGGGAGAACGACGCGGAACTCTACCGTTGGCTGGAGCGCGGAGCGCATTTCTATGTCTGCGGCGACGCAAATCGCATGGCGAAAGATGTGGAGACCGCTCTTCTGGATGCCATTGCCAACGGTCAGAACTGTACGCCCGACGCAGCCCAGGAATACCTTGCCAACATGAAGAAGGCGAGACGTTACCAGACGGACGTTTACTAGTCCCGCGAGACGATTCCACCATTCGCGGTTTCGCGGCTGACCCAACATCGCGACGCGCATGCGTCCGCCATATTTGCTCCTTTCGAATCGTCTTTTGAGTTGTCTCTGTCAGGCCCTGCAGTTCATACTTCGGTGATGGCAGGAGCGATGCACGATGAGCGTACCGGCCGAAACGACACAGAATCATAACCACCACTGGCCCACGGCGATCACCTCGCTCATCGTCGGCAGCGCATTCTTCGCGCTGTGGTTCTGGCTGCTGCCGGGCTGGCTAGGCTTCCACGTTGAACTAGCGAGCGTGACACCCTGGCGCTGGATGGCCGCCATCCCATCCGTCCTCGGCTTCGCTATAGCTCTGCGTTGTGTATGGGACTTCGGCTGGACCGGACGCGGAACGCCCGCGCCAGTCGCTCCGCCGCAGCGATTGGTCGTCGTCGGCTTCTACCGCTACGTCCGCAACCCGATGTATGTCGGATTCTTCACCGGATGGGCCGGCCTCTGGATCATCTTCGGCCGGATAAACACGACAGCAGTCACAGTAACCGCCGTAGCCGTATTAGGCGTAGCCTTGTTCGTAATCTTTTACGAAGAGCCAACGCTGCGAGGAAAATTCGGCTCCGACTACGAAGCATATTGCCGCAACGTTCGTCGATGGCTCCCTCGCCTGCGCTCCTGGACCCCGGGCCCCTCTTAAATAGCAGCTACAAGAAGAAAGGAACAAAGCATGGAAGAAACGCCACGCCGCATCGGCCGAAGCATTCTCGCGATATTGGCAGGTTTCATCGTCGTCGTCATTCTCTCAATAGCCACTGACCTGCTCATGCACCTCATCGGTCTCTACCCACAGCTGGGACAAGCAATGAGCGACAAGCTCCTCGTCGTCGCGACCATCTATCGCAGCGTCTACAGCATCCTTGGCAGCTACATCACGGCGCGCCTCGCCCCTTATCAACCCATGCTGCACGCTCTGTGGGGTGGCGTCATTGGCTTCGTGCTGGCCATCATAGGCGCGGTAACAACGTGGAACCGCGGCCCTGCCTTTGGACCGCATTGGTATCCGATCGCTCTCATCATCACGGCATTGCCGTGTGCGTGGGCTGGCGGCAAACTCTTCGAGATTCAGACTTCAAAGTAATCCGTCCATGAGAAAACACACCATTCGCACGATCACCTACGGCGGAGCCGTCAGCCTCGACGGATTCCTCGCCGGCACCATCGACTGGCTGCATTTCAGCAGAGATGTCCAGGAAGTGATGACCAGCTATTGGAAAGATGTCGATACCATCCTGATGGGACGAAAGACCTACGAGGTATCGGTCGTTCAAAATCGTGCGGCAGCTGAGAAGGCAAAGAAGAACGATTCCGGCAAAACCAAAGAGCCAACCATGCGCACCTACGTCTTCTCGCGCACCATCGAATCAATCGATACGCCCGGCGTGGAGCTCATATCAACCGACGCGGCCGAATTCGTGCTCCACCTCAAGCAGCGCCCCGGAAAACAAATCTGCCTCATGGGTGGAGGCGAACTCGCACAGTCTCTCTTCGCCGCGGACCTCATCGATCAGGTCGGGCTGAACATCCACCCCATCCTCCTCGGCTCCGGCATCCCCACCTTCCGTGATCCCGGACATCGACTCCGCCTTGCCCTGACCGAATGTCGCACGCTCGCAGGGGGCTGCATCCTTGCAAACTACAAAGTCCTGTATCCGAAATAGCAGCAACCGGTGCTGCAACATCATCCACATGCGACAGCGGCAACAAATGCCGGCTGGTGGCTCATCCAATACAAAATCGTCTGTTGTTGTGATAATGCTGAGGTCTGGGTCGCCGCCATCACCAGCCAGACCTTGCGCTTTCACAAGCAGGCCACGAACCCGCAGGAGGTCACTCCGGAACAGCTCATTCAAAGCGTTTTGCTTATCTTCCAGGGGAAAATCGCAACTCAGGTGTCGAAATCAGCCAACGGAACCGCGCCCTGAAACCGGTTCGCTGCTTTCAAGGCGAGATACGTTAGGTCATCAGCAATCTGGTCAATAACGCCCTCGATGCCATGAGCGCGGAAAATGGCCGCTTAATCCTGCGCACGCGTTTAGGCACAAATTGGAAGAGCGGCGAAGCTGGCGTCGTCATCACCAGGTACCGGCATGAGCCGGCAGACATTCGCAAAAGCTCTTCAACCCCTTCTTCACCACAAAGGGTATAACCGGAAACGGCCTCGGCCTTTGGGTCAGCAAAGAAATTGTCGACCACCATCGCGGACTGCTGCGCGTTCGCATTAGTCAGTCGCCGGCGCACCACGGCACTGTCGTTAATTTGTTCCTTCCCTTCAACGCCGTCGTGCGCTAGTCCATCAGCTTTCGGGTCAGATAGATAAACAGCATCGCATTCGTGTTGGCTTCCTCTTTCAGGTCTGCCCCCTCGGAATGGCCGCCTTCGATAATCTCGTCATAAAGAAAGGGCTTGTGGAATTCGTCCATCCGCGCCGCAAACTTCCGGGCGTGCACAGGACCAACCCTGTCATCCTTCGTCGTCGTAAAAATCAACGGCTCCGGATACGTCACATCTGGTTTCAGTTGGTTGTACGGTGAAATCGATGCCAGAAACTTGCGCTCCTCCGGCACCGACACCGACCCAAACTCTCCCGTCCACGAAGCTCCCGCAGCAATCTGCTCAAATCGCAGCATATCGAGCAGTGGAATATTGATCGACACCGCATTCCACATCTCTGGATGCTGCGTCATCTCCACGCCCATCAGTAAGCCACCATTTGACCCGCCCTGAATTCCGAGCCTGAGCGGAGATGTGATCTTTCGCGCCACCAGGTCCTCGCCCACCGCCGCGAAATCGTCATAAATCCGCTGCCGGTTCGTCTTCAACCCAGCCTCATGCCATGCCGGTCCAAACTCTCCGCCGCCGCGAATATTTGCCACCACATATATGCCGCCGCGCTCCAACCAAAGCTTACCCAGAACCCCGTCATAATATGGCGTCGTCGAGATTTGGAATCCCCCATATGCATAGAGCAGTGTCGGATTCGACCCGTCGTACTTGATGTCTTTCTTCCGCACCAGGAAGTACGGCACCGTCGTCCCGTCTTTCGACTTCGCTTGCAGCTGTTCAACAACAAGGTTCGAAGCATCGAACTGCTGCGGCAGGGCCTTCGCCGGCTTCAACTCACCTGTCGCCGCGTCCCCCAGTTCAAGTGAGGACGGCGTCAGAAAACCCGTAAGCAGCAGAAAGAACTTGTCGTCAGACGTATTCGTCGTTGTGATCCAGACCGTCTGGTTATCCGGCACATCCAGTTTCTTCCGGGTCCATTCCCCGGATTTCTCTACGGTATAGAAATATGCCCTGCCCTGCACACGATCGAGCGTAGTCAGCAGCAAGTGGTTCTTCGTAAGCGCGACACTCCGTTCAAACTCCTGCGCCGTCGGCGCAAAAACAACAGAAGGCTTCAGGTGCATCGGATCTTTTCTAACCGCATTCAAATCCAGCGACAACACCGACCCCTGCAGGAATTTCTGATCCATCCCCTCCGGCTGCCAGTCCTCATTGACGGTGATAATGATCTGCCCGTTCAGCAGGCCCTCCACCTCGACCTTCTTCGGAAATCCGATCCGTTTCACACCCGCAGGCATTAGCAGGTACAGTTCGCTCTGAAAGAAGTTCACGTTGCGAAGGATCATCACCAACTGATTTCCCTGGCCGTCATCAAACTCCATCGGCTCGACGTCCATTTCCGTCTCGACGCCGCGATAAACCTCCTTGGCCTGCTCCAGCGGCTGTCCCCGTTTCCACATCTTCACCACAAACGGATAGCCTGACTTCGTCATCGTGCCCGGACCCCAGTCTCTCCCCAGCAGAAGCGTGTCTTTATCGATCCACGCCACATTCTGCTTCGACTTCGGCAACACAAATCCGCCCTGCACAAACTTGCCCGTCTTCAGATCGAACTCCCGCTGCGTCGTCGCATCCTCACCGCCCGCCGAGAGTGACGCCATGCACAACCCATCGCCCGGATACAGGCAGTTCAATCCGCCCGACACCCACTTTTCCTTGTCCGCCTCCGACAGCGCGTCATAGTCGATCACTGTCTGCCAGTGCGGCTGGGCCGTCAGATAGTCCGCGAGCGCAGTTCGCCGCAGAATCCCCCGCACATGCTCCGCATCCTGCCAGGTGTTGTACACCGTGCCGTTATGAAAGTCCGGATACGCCAGCTTCTCCGGCGACTCCAGCACCTTCAATGCTGCCGCCTCAAATTCCGCAAACCTCGGATCCCCCTGCAGCACCTTCGCCGACCGCGCATTCTCCGCCCTCACCCACTCCAGCGATCGCGCACCATTTACATCTTCAAGCCACTGATAGTTGTCGGGCTGCTCCGTGACAGTCTGCGACTTTCCTGTAACTGACACTGCAACAAATGCTGCGGCACACAAAGCCACAGCGCAAAATCTTCGGGAAATAGACATAAATGGATCCCTCTCCTCAGCTACACAAACGTTGGCCCCCGGATGTGTTCCGTAACAATTCAAAAAGGTTGAACCCACTGTCAAGAAGAAAGATGTCTCTATCGCGGACGAGAGCAATATACTCGCGCAGCAATAATTTATTGCCGCACGCAATAGTCTGACCCACTCCCGCACCAGCCCGGAAAGGCGGAGATTGTGTTGACAAACCAACCTGGGGCAAGACAATCTGGGATAGCGGAGTAGGGCGCATCGGTGCAGGTCGAAAGGGCAAGGCCCACCTACGATACGTGATCTTTAAATTGCGCCGATGTCGAATCTCGAAAACCTCAGAAAACAGGCCAAACAATATCTGCGATGGCACCATGAGCAGTATTATCCTGTCGCTGCCATCATCCGGGAACACTTGCCCCGGTTCCATCAGCTTTCCGATCAGGAAATTCTGGCGGCAGCTTTCCGGTTGGCCGACGCGCAGGAACTCGTTGCGCGCAAAGAGGGCTTTGAGGGATGGCAGGCGCTCAGAACAGGAGCTCATACTGCGATGTCCGAAACGAACCGAAACGCTCAAACGATTTTCAGTTCAGTCGCCGCACAACTGTTTGTACGAGATCTCAAAACGTCCACTGACTTCTTCACCACAAAACTCGGTTTCACCATCGATTTTGTCTATGGCGATCCTCCATTCTACGGGCAGGTCAGCCGGGACAATGCTCGCATTACCCTTCGCTATGTCTGTGAACCTGTCTTTGCCGGAGACATCCGGGAACGGGAGGGCTTACTCTCGGCCTCGATTACGCTGGAGAGCGCAGACCAAATCAAGCAGCTCTTCCTCGCCTATCAGGCTGCGGATGTACTTTTCCCTCAGGTCCTGAGGAAAGAACCATGGGGAGCCAAAACATTTATCGTGAAAGACCCGGACGGCAACCTCATTCTCTTTGCCGCCCCTGCAAATTAACAAAGCGGAATACTCGAGTACTCGGTGAAAAATTCACCGAGTACTGGGCGTCGGCCATCGTGGAATAGAAGACCTGAACCAGCGACCGGAAGAGGGACACGACCCAGCTTCGCAGGTAAACAGAGTCACTTAGCTTTTCTTGTCATCTCGTCTGTTTATGTTCAGGGAAGCAGCTTTGGACGAGCACGTATGACGCCGTTCACCTTCAGCAAGGTCGACTTCGCGTTTCGCCGATGCAATGGTTCCAAAGCAATAGACGCAGATGGAATCAAATGTTCCGTCTTCATTTTGGCGATGCGCGTAATCCTCACTTGGAGCAAAGCCCACTTACACATACCTCCGGAGGAGGACAGCCCTGACTCGTAACAAAAAGTCTCGACTGCCAGAGGGAAAGTTACCGCACCTACATTAAGTCCCCGTGAAGGCCCGGTGCGGGTGATGAGATCACCTGCGCACTCTTCCTCAATCGAATTGTGTCAAGCCCTTCAGGCAAAAATAATTACTAAGTGATTGATTCCAAAATAAATAAACTCTCTCTCTCTCTCTCTCTCTCTCTCTCTTGGCCGACTATTATGCCTTAGTTTGCTAAACTGAATACACAAGAGTCTTATTTAGGTCGCCCCCGGGCTCCGATTGAAAAGAAAGACTTTATCCGCAACTCACGTAAATTCAATATTTTAGTGAGCTTCTCGCCCAAGACTTAGTATTTTCAAAGATTTAGCCACCCTGGGCGTATCGGCTACCCTCTCCCAAACAGCTTCGCAAAGAAGTGCCCAACGCCGTGGAAGAATCCACCAGACTTGGCCGGCTTCTCCGCGGGAGGCGCCTCTGCCGGAGGCGCAGCCGTTGCCACAGCCGGAGGTGGAGTCGCAGCAGGAGCGCCTGTGGGCGTCTTCGGGTCCGCACCATTATAGATAAGCGGAACCTCGACCTGAGCATGTGGCGTCCCCGGCGGAACTACCGGCTGGGAAGGAGGAGGAGGAGGCGATTTCAGCCCCTCGCTCTCAGCCAGCGGAAACGCAGTATCCGCCGGAGTCGAAGAAGGCCCGCCAACCGGCTTGCCGTCCGCCTTGGCAATCGCAACCGGAGTGGCCGGCGGACAGCCACAGGGCTCCGGCTCGTTATCGACCACCTGCTCCAGGCTTCCGTGCTCAAAGAGCACACGCTGGTTCGGCTTCACGCGGTACACGCCGCCCTCGAACTGGCTGGTCACCGTTATATAAGGAGCGTTGTCTCCATGGTTGTCGATGCACGTATCGCCCTTCTGGTTCACACGCATCTTCAAGTCAGCGTCGCCCGGACCGGAAACCAGAATCCGCAGATCCGGAGTCAACAGTACATCGGAGTACGAACCAGTTTTATAAGTGGCCTCAAGCGCGCCGCGGTCGAGCGACAACATCAGCGCAGTCGAATCCTTGCCGGATTCGGGAGTCACCGAGCGGTCCCGCGTGAGGTGGACCGTAGTAGAAGCACAAAGCCGTACCTCACCGCCGCGAGCCAGCGTCACATTCGCGGTCTTGTCCCCTGCCGTGATGCTGCCGTCGTTCCCGATCGTAGCCTTACCGTTGACGACCTCAAGCGACCCTGAAACGGTAACACCATCGGTAGGAACGTAAGCAATTGGCTGTTGCTGGCCCATCGCAGCAAGAGAGGAGAAACACGCCGCGCCTGCAACCAGCCAGTACCTCACAACCATGAAGACTAAAGCTCCAGAAAATTCTTGATCAGTCGCTTGCCGTCCTGCGTCAGAACGCTCTCAGGATGAAACTGCACACCCTCAACCGGGTATTCGCGATGACGCAACCCCATAATCGTACCGTCAGCAGTCCGCGCCGTAACCTCAAGTTCGTCAGGCAGGCCCTTCTCCGCCACGATCAGCGAATGGTAGCGCGTGCATATCATCGGATTGCGCAACCCATTGAAGATCGTCTTGCCATCGTGTTTCACTTCGCTCGTTTTGCCATGCATCAGCTGAGGCGCGCGAACGACGTCACCGCCAAAAGCCGCGCCAATCGCCTGATGCCCAAGGCAAACGCCAAGAATCGGCACCTTGCCGGCAAAGCGACGCACCACCTCAATCGAGATGCCCGCATCCTGCGGCGTGCAAGGCCCCGGCGACAGCAGAATCCGCTCCGGTTTCAGCGCCTCCACCTCGTCCACGGACAGCTCATCGTTGCGGCAAACCGTCATCTCCGCGCCAAGCTCGCCCATGTACTGCACTAGGTTGTAAGTAAACGAATCGTAGTTGTCGAGTACAAAGACCATGAGACTGATTTCAGTGTAACTCGCAGCCGTCAGGAGAGCAGCTTGCGCATAAAGATCGTCGCCTGCGGATTATCGTTATACCGCTCGCAGGGCGAATACCCATGCCGCTGGTAAAACCGTGTTGCAGCCATCAAATCGCTTTTAGAATCGAGATAAAGGCCTGCATACCCATACTCAATCGCATACGCCTCCAATGCGGCGAGCAATGCCTCGGCAATGCCCTGCCCTCGATACTCCGGCCGTACATACACCCGTTTGATTTCTGCTCCATCCTTGAGATTGGGCAGACGATGCAACCCCATGCAGCCCACAATCTTCCCATCGACTGTCGCCAGCCATATTCCGGCTCCTTCAGTAAAGTATTCCTGCTCAAACACAGCCCGGTCATCGCGCACAAGCACGCTGACAGCATCGTAATATTCAGAAACGATGGCATATGCGACACCCAGTTCCGTCAACCTGGCGCGATGAACCTTCACACCAGCAGAGTAAGCCATCGCGAGCGACGAACGCATTCCCTTTGTGCTAGCCTTGCGTCCAACAGACAGAGATCATCGCCGAATGGAGGTCATCCAATGAAGCTCGTGACTCTCGCTCTCATCGCCGTCTGCGCAGTTACCGCTGCCGCCCAGAGCAGCACTCACACCGAAGAGATTCCCGATTTGCTGACCGTACCTCCAGGCATGAGCCTGGATAATATGAACCTGCAGATCGGTTGCCCGGTCGCTTTCACCGAGGTAGCACTGCAGCATAACGCTCGCTACATGCCGGTAAAGCAGAACACGGCGTGGGACAGCAGCCTCGCCTTCAGATACAAGAACCAGAGCGGCAAACTGATCGAGTCCATCGAGATTCGCGTTGAATTAAAGGTGAAGAAGAGCGTATACGACCTCGATGCCACAACGATTACGCGCGACGTGACACTCACCGGTGATACCTCAGACACTCTCCCATTGAACGTGATTGCCTATAGCGTGGGCCGCGTCACACTCGCGCAAGTCAACTACACAGGCGGCAAAGTCTGGACACCCAAAGCCCGAAATACCTGCAACTACGAGAGTCCGAACACATCTGAACAGATTGGAAAGCTGCAATAAAACATCTCTTGCCTGCGGGGAAAGGCAAGAACTTGAAGCTGCCGAATATCACCTAAAACGGATACTTTGTTTACTATTTTTTGGAAGACCACCTTCGCGCTCATACTTCTAATTGCCTACGCAGCTCTGGCGCATGCGGAGGAGCCGGAAAAGGCGAGAACTGAATTTCAGAAATACTTGGCCAGCGTCGAAACGCGCTTCGACGCGCAAAACACTTCGCTCGAAGGCTACCTGTGGATCGATCAGGACGCGCAACGGCGGGAAGCCGTCCGCAAAGGAGAGATCTCTGTCCAGCAAGTTCGCGCACCAGAGGTTGACGGAGGCACAATCGAGGATTGGATCGGCGGCGCATTCCTGCCCAACACAACACTCGATCAAGTCCTGAAAGTCGACCAGGATTACGCGAACTACACCAGATATTACGCGCCAGAGATTATGCAAGCGCGCTTGATTTCACATCAGGGGAATCACTTCCAGGTCTTTTACCGTCTGAAGAAACACAAAGTCGTAACCGTGGTTCTCGACACAGTTCATGACATCGACTTCCTGCCGCTCGGCAGCGATCGGTATAGCGTACGCTCCCGTTCTGCAAGCGTGCGCGAAATGCGCAACGCCGGGCAGCCTGACGAACAAATGTTACCCCAGGGCGAGGGATTGGGATTCCTGTGGGCGATGAACTCCTACTGGCGAGTAGAACAGCGCGATGGCGGAGTTTACATTGAGTGCGAAGTCGTCACCCTGGCACGATCCATCCCGTTCGGCATGGGAGCGCTCTTGCGCCCAACGATCGAGTCGTTCGCATCTGAATCGCTAGAAAACACGCTTAAAGCCAAACGGCGTGCTGTGTTGGGCTCACGATGATGCTCACGGGATTGTCACGCTGACGGTGTTCGACGGGCCACTCTCGACGCCGGAGCCATCGACACTCGTTACAAAGTAGTTGTAGGAAAGACCGCTCTGCGCTGTCGTATCCAGATAGACTGTCTCGACTGCCAGCGATGTGTTGAGCAGTTGATATGCGGAGCTACCTGCGGGGGCGCGATAGACGTGATATCCAACAACCTGTACCGGAGAACTTTCAGGGGCGTCCCAACTGAGATCAACTGGATGATGGCCTGTATCGCTGGGGGCCTGTGCCGCGGGAGTGCTGACACCACAGCCGGAAGTGAGGAAAATCAAGGAGCAGAAAACAAACATGATGCCGCCGCACCTGCGACGGGTTCTTTTCCCAAAACCGAACGGCATGATTTGAGATCATACAGTCGTCAACCGAGAACCCACCAGCGTCATCTCAAACACGCGGACACGGCCCTTATGCCCATGAAGTTCGAGGCCGTTGCAAATCGGCAGACAAGTGAGTAATAGGCCTCCCGGAAGTGGGGATGGCCACTACGGAATGGTGACATGGACCATGTTGGACGGAGGACTCTCGATTCCAGAAGCACTTACGCTTCTTACAGCGTAGTCATAGCTACGACCACTCTGAGCCAGATAATCTTCAAAAGTCGTACCTTTAATCAGCGATGTATTCAGTCGGCGATATTGATAATTCGCCCCCGTGGAGCGATACACGTTATATCCAACAACTGCAACCGGAGAATTTTGGGGAGCATCCCAACTGAGGTGCACGTGATGCGGCTTGGGACTGCATCCGGAAACAAACAAGACCAGGCAGCAGACAAACAACATGCTCCTGAAGCACCAACGACCGTTCCTCTTCTCACAATCGATTGGCATGTTTGAAAATCATACCGTCGTCAACGAAGAGGCCGCCAGAATTATTGCTGAGATCCCACCGTGAGTAGAAAGATTGTGACAGAGCACGCGTAATGAATGGTAGACGAGAGAGGGATCGAACCTGTCCAACCCTGGCTTAGAAGTTCTCGGGTGTCTGGTAAGCGCCAACACTATGCACCTTGCGGAAATCTCAAATACGGCCTGCGAATGATGCTTAGCCAGAACCAAGGCCGGGCCGCGTTTCTGGACGCGGCCCAATTCCTTATTGCATTGCCTGCACGAGCTTAGTTGGCGGGTTGACGTTCGACACGTTAACAGTAACCGTTATAGTTGCTGGCGTCGATACGAGGGGCTGTCCCTTCGCGTTATAAGCATTCGCAACAAGCGAAAAAATATGGACACCATACTGGACCCCACCGTTGGGGAAATAAGCGAAACTTCGGGTGTTCGGCCCAAGTGTGCTCGGAGTGGCGATGGTTCCTCCTGATGATGTGTCCTTCAGCGTGAAGCCGACGTAACAAGCTATGGTTAAACTGGAACACGCAGGAAGATTCGGAGAGTAAGACCAGTTGAAATCAATCTGCTTATAAGGGGAGTATGTGGTTGTAGCTGCATTGGTGAGATTGCTGGTTTGGGGAAAGGTCGTCGAACAAAATGCGGCGGCCAAAGTAAGGGCAATAAACAGTTTCTTTTTCATGTTCTCCTGGACCTTTACGGATGGGGGATTCCGGTGCCAGACGAGCCACGTGCGTTTTCTTTTCTCTATTCTCCTTGGAATCGTTTCTTGTCTTTCACTTCAAAACAAAGACCTTCAAATGGAACGCCCGGGTATCGCCCTGCAGGGCTCTGCACAGCACCGTCCTAGAAAGAACACGTCCGAGTCATCGTGCAGGTTCCTGACTACGGAAGTGATCAGAGGATAGTTGAGTGCATCCCGCGGGTGTTGATGCACCCTCAGGACGCGAGTCGCGATCAGCTACAGAGGAACTAGTCACAATCTTACCTCAGCGGTCAACTCGCCTTTTACTTTCGCCTTACTTTCTCCTAGACTGCCGGGGGTGACGACAGAGAGAGAGAGAGAGAGAGAGAGAGAGAGAGAGAGAGAGAGAGAGAACTCAGCGGGTTGTCATCAATTTCATGCACCGCAAAATCTGGAACGTTCAGTGTTTGGCCGACGACTGCAAAACCGTTATCAGCGAACGTACAGACGTGGCTTCAACCGAAGTCCTCATGCGGTTAACTACGCTATCTCGGCGACAGGTCGATCTGATTGGCATGACACTCAACGTTGGGCGGGCAAAAGACGCAGTCTAGGCCGGTTGATTCCACTGAACGAGGTGGGTCTACAGAACGCATATCGAGTGGCGCAGGCTTTTTCGAGACGTGCAACCAGAGCACAACATCTTTCCTAGCGAGAAGTATGCTCTGCGAGGTGATGGAGGTCAGCATGGAACGGTAGCCGTCTGCAATGTGCAGTTGGACCGGCTGATCGGCTCATGGAATGTCGAAGCGGATGCTCGAGCACTACAGCCACGTCCGCAACAAGGCGAAGAGCGCTGCAGTGGCGGTGTTCGATTTATTAGTACACGCGGAGAATTCTCCAGAACAGTCCCCACAAAATCCCCACAGCAAAGCAGAAGAATCTGCAACCGCACACGAGTAAGTTAGTGATAATGGTGTGGTAGGCGAGACAGGGATTGAACCTGTAACCCCCGGCTTAGAAGGCCCATCCGGGCGATTCCCACCAATTACCCGATTTTGGATAAGCTTGCTCTATTCAATGAGTTGCGGCAGTTTTCTGCTTCGAGCATTTACCCTGATTTAGCCTCGTTTTGCCGCGAGGGTCCCCACAAAATCCCCCACAGATTTAGGGTCACTCCTCGACGAAACCGGCGCACCAATAAGGTGCAACAGTAAGTAAATATAGTAGGCCAACATTCAGGCGAGGATGAAAGTTTACGGCTCCACCATGCTGGACAGCAAACGATCAGCGAACAGCAAGATCGTTCGTTTTGCTCCTTCCTCGGTCACTTCAATAGAGAAGTGAAAAGGGCTGCTCGCCCGCGGCCCGTGCGGTGTCAGTTCCACTGAAGGCACGCAGGTAATCCGCCGCGCGCTGGGCATGGGCCGCGGCCTTGATGATGAATCGCGTATCGTTCTTCAGAACATTCAGCCAGTTGGCGATGTAGGAGCGTTCTCCTCGCGCGGCTCGATCGCCAGTTCCAGATCTGCGCATAGGAACGCAGCACCCAGCTCGGCAACGAGTTCTTGCTGCGCGTAGCCTTCATCGCCCCACTGCTTGCGACCGAAATCCCGCGCAAGGCGCGAAGGGTGCTTCGTCCAGTGCGTGAGTTCATTCGCGAGCGTTGAGTAGTAGCTTTCGGCATCGCGGAAGGACTCGAATGGCGGCATTTGAACGTAATCGATCTCCTGCGCATAATAGGCACGATTGCCGCCATGCCGGATGGTGGCTTTGCAGTCGGCGAAGAATCTTTCGGCACGGTCAATGCGGGCGACGGGATCGAGCTGTGGTGCAGCCTTGGCGTAGTAATGATCAGGCAGGCCGTCGATCTGTTCGACGTTGAATACTGTATAGCCTTTCAGGTACGGGATTTCGCGCTCGACGTCCTCGCCGGTCTTCTCATCGCGCTCGGTGCGCGTAGTGGCATTGGCGTACACAACGAGCGAGCCCGTCTCTCCCTTGTGGACGTGAGCATTGAGTTCAACGGCCTGGCGGAAGGTCATCCAGATGGGAGCGGCGAAGCCTTGCGCGGTGGCACTCATCCAGAGCGAGAGGATATTGATACCGGAATAGGGCTGGCCGTTGAACCGCAGCGGTGGGGTAATACGTCCGGCAACGTGTTCGGCGTTCCATGATTTGACCCAGGGGCGCACCCCCTGTTCGAGGCTCGTGACAATCTGCGAGGTGATGCGGCTGTACACATCCTGACGGCTCGTGTTGTTGGCGTCGTTCTTCATGTCTTTGCTCCTTGAAAACAGATTTTTCCCTTCGCGAAACCCGTGACGCCTCGGGGCGTTTGCAGCGGCGCGCAGCGGTCAAGGGCGAGTGCAGCGATTTCATCTCGACCCTTGACGGCGAGCACTGATGAAATAAACGCCGGTTGTAAGGCACGGGTGGAGCGGAGAAAAGTCAGTGAAGGAGCCGATGAAGACGGCAAATAGTTGTCGGCTTGAAGAAGAGCGGTTGCCGCAGCGAATTCCCATTAAGAGAACGAAGGGGAAAATTGAGTAATGGGATGAGGAATCGCTCGTTTACCGTGATCTTGCCGGAAAGCCTCATTGTTCGGGACGGGTGTTGGGACTCGTAGCAAGGAGGCGAGAGGGCATTTCCTGATGCGGTAGGAATCGCGTCACATATAGACAGAATAGCCCCACAATTACGGCGCGATCCTCGTTATATGGCGCGATTCAGTGTTCTAATTGGCGCTATAACTGCAATCGCGCAATAAAAAGGACGGGGCACGGATGGCAAAACGCCGTCATTGGCATAAAAACGGTGTTCGGATGCTCGGGAAGCATCTTTAAAACTGCTCCCCACGCCGGCGGCTATTCCTTCGCTCCGCGATTGTTGCCCACATCTGGTCACTATACGTTGTTGTTTGCATTATGCCGCAATATATTTGGCATAATGTAGCTAAAGGGCTCTATGAATGCTGTCAATGCACAGATTGGTGACTGGCTGGGATTGCAGTCGCCAGCCACAGAGGGCGAGATCCTTCGCATCGTCGAAGGACGGCTTGCTCCCTCTATCATTAAACGCCTCAATGCGTTGGGCCTGGAACGATCAGAGATTGATGCAGTAGTCATTCCCTCCCGAACGTTGCAACATCGCCGTTCGCGTCGGGAGAAGCTGACAGTCGACGAATCCGACCGAGTGCTGCGCGTCATCCGGGTTCTTTCATTGACGGAATCGATTTATGGAAGCCGTCAGCGCGCTCTTGACTGGCTGCGTAGACCTCATCCGCGGCTTGATGAGCGAACACCGCTGTCTCTTTTGAAGACAGATGCAGGGAGCAGGATCGTCGAGGAACTATTGATTCAGATCGACGAGGGCATGTTCGTCTAAATGATTCTCTGGCGGATCAGCCGGCATCGTGACTTGAATGGCATAGGCGGGCTGAAAGCTGCTGGACGCTGGCACTATGCTGGCAACGCAATTGTGTACATGGCGGAGACACCTGCTTCGGCGTTACTTGAGGTGTGCGTTCACACCAGCGCCAATGTGCCTCCTGAATTCACGCTATTGAAGATTGAAGGGGCCAAACCTGCAGGTCCCGTCCGTCAAGAACGATAACTTGTCAGAAGATTGGCGCACTCGACTCGAAGTGACGCGCGATCTAGGCACCGCATGGCTCGAAAAGAATGAGAGCGTATTGCTCAGAGTGCCAAGCGTGATTGTCCCCGAGACAGTCAACTTTCTCTTCAATCCCTCTCACGGGCAAGCCGCGGAGTTCCGTATCGCCGACGTGTTCTCGTATCCCTTCGATATTCATCTCAAGACGTAAGTACAGTGATCGGACTCGGAAGCCATGACTTCCAATGGAAGAAGGATCGGTGTGTGATGCATCGCACACTGAAGGAGGACACGACAAAACCGCCTGCGGCCTCCCTTCGCGCCCAGCAAAGTCGATTTGATAACTTTCGCAACGTGTTCAATAACGAGCGTCCGCACGAGGGCCTGAACAACCAAGTCCCAGCAAGTCTCTACCACCCAAGCTCCGTCCGAGTGCCACGCAAGTTGCCGGAATTCAATTATCCGAAAGGGCTTCTGTTGCGACGGGTGAACAATAGCGCAGACATCAGTTGGCATAAGACGAGAATCTTCATCAGCGAGGTATTCCGCTCCGAAGAGCTGGCATTTGAGTTGGTAACACCGGGATTCT
>Ga0207060_10082_pt1 | contig 36154 bp, 33 predicted proteins | sample Alteio_BWMinCont_30_FD_153270 | JGI IMG/M metagenome (GOLD analysis project Ga0207060, IMG submission 153270) | Enriched cells from forest soil in Barre Woods Harvard Forest LTER site, Petersham, Massachusetts, United States -... | ecosystem: Environmental > Terrestrial > Soil > Temperate forest >...
CGATTGCGGCATTGTTTGAGTTCCGAGATTCGTCCTCTGTCCGATCTGAGCTCGATGTCGAATCCAGCACTCGTCTGCCAGTGCTCGCCACTATTCCGCTCCTCACGGCCAAGGCCAGCACCGCAAAGGGCGGGTTCGTCGAGCTCCGACCCAGTGCTCAAAGGCGGGCCTAAATGGCAATCTCCGGTTGCACCTCGCGGAACCCGTTGCGGGAGAAAGAGTGCAGTCTGAAAGCTAAGGTCGCTTTTTCGACTTTAAAGGCCAAGAACTCCCCATGCTAAGAATTGGATCTCATCAAGTTCCAACCAGAACGCTGCTTCTGGTCGGAGTCGATGCCTCGGCAATCGTCCTTGCTTCCGTGGCGGCGATTGCTTTCCGCCTTCCGGGGGCCATGCCAGGGATTCTTTCAAATGGCTTGGTATGGGCCAAGATCGCTCTGGTTACAGGTGTGTGTTGGCTGTGCCTCTATTTCAATGACCTTTACGACTTCCGGGTCGTTCGCAGGCGCGCGAACTTGCTAGTTCGCATCTTGCAGGCTCTAGGCGCGGGTTGCGTCGTACTTGCCTTCACATATTTCCTGCTTCCCGAAGCGAGCTTCGGGCGGGGCACCGCTCTCATCGCCATGCCGCTGCTTCTGCTTTTATTGGTGAGTTGGCGCCTCTCAGCGGATACAACGAAGTTGTTAGCGAGCGGAGATGAGCGGGTACTTATCATTGGCACTGGTGACGCTGGCATATCTCTCGTTCGTCATATTCTGGGCCATCCGGAATACAACATGAAGGTTGTCGGCTTTCTTGACGAGCAAGGGCAGGACATTGGCAAGTCTCTCGTTAACCCTAGAATTATTGGGGCGACTTCGGAGGTGGAGGAGGTTGTTGCGCGAGAAAGAGTGGACAGACTTGTCCTGTCGCTGAAGGAACGGAGGGGTGGTACTCCGGTCCGGCAGTTGCTCGGCCTCAAGCTCGCCGGTATTGGCATTGAGGACGTTCACAGCTGTTTTGAGCGTCTTTCGGGGCGAATTACGCTGGAACATCTTTCGCCGAGTTGGTTGATCCTCTCAGACGGCTTCCGGAAATCGCCGATATTGCTAGGGGCTAAGCGAGGGATCGACATCGTGGTATCTTCGCTCATCCTCGTACTCGTCTCGCCGCTGCTTCCGGTAATTGCCCTAGCAATCTATATGGAGACGGGGCGGCCCATTTTCTTTCGTCAGGTTCGGGTAGGACACAAAGGGAGCCAATTCGACTTACTGAAATTCCGGTCCATGGCTCAAGACGCAGAGAAGAACGGACCACGCTGGGCCACGCACCAGGACAGCCGCATCACTCGCGTTGGACGAATCCTACGCAAGACGCGACTGGATGAACTTCCGCAGCTCTTCAATGTTCTGCGCGGAGAAATGAGCCTCGTTGGCCCGCGGCCCGAGAGACCACACTTCTGCACGATTCTGGAAGAAAGGATTCCGTTCTTCAACCTCCGGCATTCGGTACGGCCGGGCCTGACGGGCTGGGCGCAAGTGCGGTTTCGCTACGGCGCGAGTATTGACGATGCCAAGGAAAAACTGGAGTTGGACCTTTTCTACATCAAGAACTTATCCCTGACGGTTGATTTTGCCATCTTGTTTGAAACTGCGAAGGTTGTATTGCTGGGCCGCGGGGCTCACTAGCCGTCGCCGTTTCGAGCCTGGGACTTGCGAATTTGGTTCGCTATAAGCGAAGAATTAGGCAAGAAGGATCATTCCAGTGAGCAATCAGCTTAACGAAAAACACGCAAGGCCCATGAAAGTCCTGTTCATGGCGGATTACTTCCTGCCGCATGCCGGCGGCTCGCGTGTCTATTACTTCAATCTATATTCCCGACTGGTTCGAAGGTTTCCCACCCGCCTGACGACTTTGACAAAAAAGCTTCCCGGCTGGCAGGAATTCGACCGTCGGGAAAGCAGCCCTAATTTTAGAATTCGCCGGCATCTCACACCACTGCCCAATTGGAAATATTGGCAGTGGCCCAGAATGGCTGCGCATTTCGCAGACGCGGCTTTGATGACGGGGCTGAACGATTTTGATTGCGTGCATTGTGGCGATCTATTACCGCAGGGCCTGAGCGGGGCGCTCTTGCAGAAGCTTTTCAAGCTGCCCCTGACGATGTTCTGTCATGGTGACGAAATCTCTCAGACCGACCGGTTTCGTTATCTGCCGAAGGTGCGCAATGCCATTTATCGCCGAGCGGATGCCGTGATTGCCGCAAATCAATTTGCAGTGAATCAACTGGTGCGGATCGGCGTGCGCCGGGAGCGCATTCACAAGATCACCCCGGGCGTGGATATGGATCTGTTTCAGCCACGACCACCAAAATCCGAGTTGGTGGAGCGGTATAGGCTGGCTCATAAAAAGGTCCTGCTTAGCGTTGCGCGACTCGTCCCGCGAAAGGGACACAAGATCGTCTTGCAAGCCCTAAAAAAGGTGCTACCGAGGGTACCCGATGTGGCGTACCTGATTGCGGGCGAAGGACCGGAGAAAGCCAATTTGCAGAAGATGGTTAACGAACTGGAGCTTCACGACGTCGTCCAGTTCGTTGGAGACGTATCTCACGATCAGATCTCCGACTATTACAGCCTCTGCGATGTCTTCGTAATGATAAACCGCCTGGAAGCCGGTGGTGACGTTGAGAGCTTTGGAATGGTGTTTACCGAGGCGAATGCCGTAGGTAAGCCCGTGATTGGTGGCAGTTCTGGCGGCTCCGCGGAGGCCGTGTTGGATGGGAGAACGGGATTTCTGGTCGACCCTAACGACGTTGATGCAGTTTCTCAAAAGCTGATCATGCTGCTGAGTGACACGGAGTTACGCAGGAAGATGGGAGCGGCCGGTCTGGAAAGAGTCCGAGACGAATTCAATTGGGATACGCGGGTGGAGAAGTTGCACGAGATCAACTGTGATCTCGTCCGGAAGAGATCGTACCAGACAGTCACGTCCGCCTCCGCTGCCATTGCGGAGCCAGAGAAGTGACGCGAGGAGAGGCGATGTCTAATGCAGGAGAGTACGTCGATTTAAGGGTTCGGCGGCTTAAGAAGACGGATTTAGAGCGCAAGCCTAATAAGTGGCTTGCGGCGCTGCCGCAATTCAAGACTGCTGAATCCCTATTGGATATCGCCTGCGGAATGGGCTACGACAGCATTGCCTGGGCACGGTGCGGAAAGAAAGTCACGGGCATCGATTTCAACACCGGCCTGCTCACGGAGGCAGCTCGACTCGCGGCAAACGAAGGCTTAGAGATTGAGTTCACAGCGGCAAATGCGACTCAGCTCCCTTTCGAAAACGGCACGTTTGACTTTTGTATTTCGGAAAATCTATTTGAACACGTTCCTAATTGGCAGCAGATTGTGTCTGAAGCGAACCGGGTGCTCAGGGAGGGCGGCGTCTTCTTTGTCCGGACCAGCAATCGTATCTGTCCGTTTACGTACGAGATCAACCATATGTATTTCTACCCTTGGTTGCCTGAAGCAATAAAACGGCCCTTCATGCGATGGATTCAGCGCAATAAGCCAGGGTGGATCAACTATTCTCGGTTCCCAGCGGTAAATTGGTTTACACCTCGGAGCCTAGCCAAGGCGCTGAGGGCGCATGGGTTCGTCACCTGTGAGGTCTTTGATCTGGTGGAAAGGGAGTTGCTCTCAGAAAAGAACCGGAGGTTCTTTTTTCTTTTGCGTGCGCTCAAAAAATATCCTTTTCTGCGGTACCTCGCATATCTTGCAATGACTTCCTCGGCGATTATTGCGGTTAAACCCCGTCCAGTTGGTGCTGACTTAGCCATCCCCTTGGCCGGTCACGAGCCTGAGTGCGCCGTGCCGGTCGCGCGGTAAGCTAGCCTCGTTTGAGAGCTTGTGGCTGTATCGTCGCAGGACGTTGATCCTGGGACGTTGATCGCGAATCCGGAGCGCACAACAGCCGAACTTCCCAGTCCAACGAAGACACAAAAAAATTGGGCCATAGATCGTCGGTTCTCTTACCACTCCTGTTTTCAGGATCTTAGGCTATTTCGTGAGAACCCTCAGCGCGGGTTTTTGCTTTCAAGCCACACCTTTGGTCCCCTACCTAGGTACGAGGTACAGTAGAACTACCTGTACGTTCTTAGACCTAATTGCCAGTGGTGCGCCTTGTTGCGTCCGGGTAACATTCTCACTGCATCGAACTGGTGTATGAGCGCTGCTCGCGGAGGTTGATGGCTATGAAGGTTAGGAAGTCTAAGAACGGGTTTTCTTGGTTGCTGTTGATCTGCTTATTCATGGCCTCAGGCCTCCTGAAAGCGCAATCGGCCCCGCCGACCCTCTTCTTCACAGATTTGGTCTCTGGGCCAAGTTCGGGCGGAGAACCCGTATCTGGATTTGCTGGGGCGTACGTAACGATTTACGGGAACAGCTTTGGGGCAACTCAGGGCTCCTCTACGGTTACACTAAACGGATCCAGTTGCTTAAGGGTGGTTTCCTGGGGCGTACCTTGGCTGTGGTATCAGAAGATCGTCGTCCAACTCGGCAGCACTTGCTCTAGCGGAAGTTTGTCGGTGACTACGACGTCAGGCGCTTCAAACAATTTGCCCTTTACGGTAACTGCCGGCAACATCTACTTTGCATCTCCCTCTGGAAGTGATTCGAACACCGGAACCTCTGCAAACCCTTTCCAAACGATAACTAAATGCAAGAATGCCGTGGGTCCCGGCGGTATTTGCTATGTTGAAAACGGAGCCAATGATACCGGCACGGAGAACTATTCCGCGAGCGTCGTTCTGGGCACGGCGTGCACGAACTCGAGTCCTTGTGCGTTGGTGGCATATCCTGGCGCCTCCTCTACGATCGGAAATAATAGCAATACGCGGGGTTTGCTCGCATGCGCGAACTTAAATGGTTGCTCTAACGCAGCATATTGGGTTGTAGCAGGCTTCACTCTGCAGGGGAGTCAAATGGGGGCGGATATTGATGGGGTCAGCAATCATCGCCTGGTTGGAAATGTGATTACTTGCCCGAATGTCGGAGATGGAACTGAGGCCGGCTGCCTACAAACTGAAGCGGGCGCGAATTTCGTAACCATGTACGGCAACGAAGTAAAGAATGTCGGCGCCGGTGGAAAATTGTACCACTGGGTATACCTGGGAGCAGACGGCCACGATCTGACGTTCGGCTGGAATTCTGTTCACGATGCTAACCCTTCGAGCGGAGACGGGAGAGGGGGTTGTAGAGGTGTTCAGATTTATAACGGATCAGGTAACAGCTATAACATAAGTGTCCACGACAATACGGTTTATAACATTCGGTGCGACGGTCTGAATCCCCAAAGTGTTGATCCTACGCAAGGCTTCGTTTATATCTACAATAATGTCGTGTACCACGTGGGCACCGGTCCTGATCCAGACGGGGCGCTCGCGAACTATGCTTGCCTGTTTCTGGGTGGTTCTGGAAGCGGCGCGCTTGTGTATCAGAATACCTTCTATGACTGCGGCAGCAGAGGGGGCAGCTCTTCCGGAATCCTGACGCCGTCTATATCCATGACAAGTTACAACAATATAGCAGTGGCTGTCGGTTCGGAGCAGTATGTATCGGGTACTGGGTCGGCCAGTTCGTTATTGGGTTCTAAGAATCTGTGGTCTGGCGCAGGCAGCGGACCTTCGCAAACCAGCGGGAACGTTAATGCCGACCCGTTGTTTGTTAGCGCTTCGAGTGCGAATTTCCACTTACAAAGTAGCAGTCCCGCGATTGGGGTGGGTTCGATTTTGCAACTTACACCCTACGACCACGATGGCCTCCCGCGTAGCAATCCGCCATCAATTGGAGCCTACGAGTTCCAGTCTGGATCTGCGACGAAACCAAACGCTCCTACAATCATCAGCATAGTCGTACAGTAAGCCCCCTCGTGCGGCGCAATTTGCATGTATAGAAAGAACGGGTGTGTACGTTTTGGTCTGATGATCGACAACCACTCTGGCTCCATGGGCAGATGCCGGAGTGCTGAAGAAGTTATCCGCTTGACATCACTAGTCTTGGCTCGGAGTTGCGGCCATCCATAAATACAACTACGATAGCCTGTCCCGCGTGTGTCACGCCAAAAGCAGGGAGTCCTGACTAAAGTATGTCGCTAGGTGCGGAAATCCTCCAACGCCTTTGCCGGAATCCGGCTTCTCAAGATTATCCTATGCATGGAATTCATTATGAGATGTCGAAAGCGCTCGAGCGCTTAAGTGTGGTGTTCCCCGATTTAGAGCAGCAAATTGTCGGAAAATCGGTGATCGATTTTGGCTGTGGTTATGGCTATCAATTGGTTGCCCTAGCCCGCAAGGGAGCACAGCGCGTTATAGGGATAGAAGTAGACGAGCGTTCTCTAGCAGAAGCACGAGCCAAGGTAAGCGAATATGGATTGCAGGACAAGATTGAGATCGAAAGTGAATTGCGTCCCGAGTTCCAGGCCGACATCATCGTTAGCCAAAACAGTTTTGAACATTTTTTGAACGCTGACGAGATTCTGGCCCAGATGGCGCACTGCTTATCGCCGGGCGGCAAGATCTATGTCACGTTTGCACCGCCATGGTATGCCCCGTGGGGAGCGCATATGGCCTTCTTCTGCCGCATCCCTTGGGTACATTTGCTGTTTCCCGAGCGATCAGTGATGGAGGTGCGCGCGCTATTCCGCTGTGACGGAGCCAAGACCTATCGCGACGCCGGATTAGCGCGAATGTCAGTTAGTGAGTTCGAGAGAATTACGCGGCGGAGCGGATTAACGCCCTCGTACACCCAGTACGATTGTGTCAAGGGCCTGGGATTCTTAGGCCATATTCCCAAGGCCCGGGAACTCTTCATAAATCGCGTCAGTGCTGTCTTAGTTCGGCCAACTGAGTAGTTCGGGTGATCTGTAGCAAACTATAGTCTTGCAGTGCTCGCCTCGGGCTTCGCAAGCGCCACGATAAGATTTGTCCTCAAACGCCGAAAGGGCCGCGTCATCAATAGCCGAATCCAGAAAAGTTCCACAAAAGCGAGTGGCGCGACTACAGCGAATTTTGCAGATGAGGCGATGAATCGGATATCGCGAACCTCGAGGTGAGTTTCCTGGGCCAAGCGGCGGATTTGGGACGCCGTATTCGCACGATAATGCGTTCTGTAAACGTCGTCTGAAGAACGCCCGTCCAAAATCCAGATGAGCCTTGATTTCAAAAGCTCGGGGACCACACGTGCAAATAGAGTTGTATAGCCATATGCATTCGGGGTATGAAAAACGAAGAGCCCGCCAGGCCGAAGAACGCGATAGACCTCATGAAACTGAACCTCGGGCTTATCTAGGTGTTCGACAACCATATTCGCACTGACCAGGTCGAAGGAGTCGTCCGCAAATGGCAAAGAGGTGATATTGCCGCATACACGAAATCGGATCGACCTGTGTTTGAGAAGAGCGGCTCTGTCCGCGTCGAGTCCCACCACCATACGAGCTTTTCGGATCAAATCCCTCTCTTGTTCCTCTCTCCAGAGCGGCAGAACGTGGTGGCCGCAACCTAGATCAAGCCAGCAAATGTGCTTTTGGATGCTGTCCCGCAACTTATCTTCGTAAAGATATTGCGAATATCTCAATGTGGGGGCGATCCGGCGCTGAAGGTGGTCGTAAACACGATAGAGCGCATCACGTTTCATATTCTTTTTCCAGGATGGCGAGACAACTCTCCTTTTTTCTCTTCATTCTTGACAGTGGCACAGCCAAACTATGGCCAAGGAATGACAAAGCTTCTAATGGTCGCACAAAATCTAGTTCCTCAAGGATCCACAGAGCCGGCCAGCGACCGCGGGTGTCGGCGAGCAGAGGGACCCATTATTGTGGAGAGCATATTCAAAGCCAAACGCTTCACACCACTCGGCTAGATGAGCTGTGGGGGAGAGGAAACTTTCAGCAACGCACGCATTATCAGTAATATACGGTCTATCATCCAGGTTATTGCCGGAATGATTGACGTTACGGGTCGCTCTGCCGCACGCCGGAAAGCCTTCGAGGTAGGAATCTGGGGCGACTCCTCGACTATTCCCTAAAAATGTAACTATTTTCACCCCGACATCACCCTTGGCTCTCCAAGAGAAACGATTCCTTTGCTCGTCTCCCATATCCTGTGTAAATACAATAGGTTAGCTTGGTTCTACACACCGCCGAAAAGGGTCGTTCGATTGCATTTCGTTGGTAGCCGGAGGATTTGGGGTTTCTCACCTCTTGCCCTCTGTGAGCCTCTATTCGCTAGGAGTTGGACATAATCAGCCCGCTCATCGCCGTTGGGTTGCACTTAGGCCTCGATACGAGCGCCCAGGCTTTGCTTTACCTGGGTATGTTTGTGGCTTTCTTTGCCTCAATCTTTTGGCGACCTACAATTGGAATCTATCTTCTGGCATTCACACTTCCGGCTCAGACCGTTCGGTATCGGCTCCACGTTTATCCCCTGGGGGCCGAGTTCCTGGACATTCTGATTCTTGGAACGGTTTTGGGCTTGGTCGTCAGAAAGCAATCGCTTATTCCGAAGTCACCCATTAACCGGATTCTACTGATACTCGCCATCTTTTATTACGTATCCATGTGGATGGGAGCTTTCTTTCTCAGCGCTCCTCTACCTTGGTTTTTTACAGATGACCGATTTTCTGATTGGAAGAATTACGTTGAGATGTTCATGTTCGCTCCCCTGGTCGCCGCCGCGTTTAAAGAGAAACGCGAGATTTACATTTTGATTATCATCATGTGCTTTTCAGTCCTCGCGATCAACCGGAGCTACATTTCGCTGATCAGTTCCCGTGACTTCAGTCATTTTTCTTATGAAGCGCGCGATTCCGGCGCATTGGGCTACGCAGGAGAAAATGGCTTTGCCGCTTTTGAATCGATGTTTGCCTCATTCTTATTGGGTGTTTGTGTTTACCAAAAACGCATACTCGTTAAGCTTGCCATCCTGGGTGTGGTCGCGACCAATATTTATTGCCTGCTCTTTTCGTTCTCCAGAGGCGGTTACATAGGGTTAATGGTAGGGGTCTTGACGATCGGCTTGCTGAAAGCCCGCCATTACATCGTCTTGTTGGTAATTGTGCTCTTCGCATGGCAATTCCTGCTACCGACATCCGTGCAGGAGCGGATCACAATGACGACTCAGGGAACCGTCGCCGGTCAACAGTTCGACTCCTCGTCCGAGGAGCGCGTGACGTTATGGCAGGGGGCTCTCGAACTTTTCGAACGAAATCCCGTAACCGGGACGGGCTTCGATACTTATCAGTTTATGGGAACAGGCGGCCCCTACCGGGACACACACAATTACTTCATGAAGGTTCTCGCCGAAACCGGAATCGTGGGACTTTTCCTTTACCTGTTCTTGCTTAAGAAATTGCTTCGCGTGGGTCGCAAGTTATTTCGTGCTGGTGGAGATCGGTTCTGGAATGCTCTCAGTCTGGGGTTCATCGCTTGCGTCACAAGCTCCATCGCCATGAATTTCTTTGGTGATCGCTGGACCTATCAACAGGTAGGCGGATATCTCTGGATATTGCTGGGCTGTATCATCAGAGGGCTGCTCACCGTGGAGGAGCGTGCCAGTACGAGCGTTCCAGAAGCGTTTGAATTAACTGCGAACGAAGTCCCGGCGATTGTCGCATGAGCACAAGCGATTCACCTGTAGCGGGCAACAAATATCCTTACGCAAGAGTTGCGCATTCGCCTGGTCATCTGTCGACTGGCGTTTGGCGACGTGGATCGCTAGCTTCGTCCATTGAGGAAGAGGGGGCGGACATTTCGCCACGCACGGATTCAGCTTGCCGTACGCCGATAATGGGACGGCCGCGCGTTTTGTTCGTTATCGATCAGCTTTGCGAGGCGGGTGGCGCTGAGCGCGTCCTTCTGAAGACGGTAGAAGGGTTGATGCGAGCAAACTGTGACGTGCGAGTCGTTACGTTCAAGAGCGACCCTGAGATCGAACTCTTCAAGCGATTCCCTTGTCCCGTTGACGTGTTCACCCTTGATTGCACTTATAATTACAATGCACTTCGCGTCGCCTGGAAGATTCGCCGGCTAATCCGATCTCACAAGATTCAAATCGTCCACACGTTCCATGAAACGTCAGACATATGGGGCGGGTTTGTCGCCAGGATCAGCGGTTGCCGAGCGATCGTATCGAGTCGACGCGATATGGGGATTCTCCGGAGAAGGAAGCACGACATCGCTTATAAGGTGTCCGGCCTATACGAGGACAGAGTACTTGCCGTGTCGGAACAGGTAAGAAATTATTGCATCAAAGCTGACCGCCTGAGCCCAAACAAGGTAATTGCACTTTATAACGGAATTGACGTCACGGCGGTGGATTCGCATCCGGCGTCCGGATTTGATAGGGGCGCGTTTGGGATCCCAGAATCCGCTCCGATTATCACGACTGTCGGGCATGTTCGCAGGATCAAGGGCATCGATACACTGATCCAAGCCGCCGCGCGGGTCTGCCTAGAATTCCCAGAAGCGGTCTTTCTCGTAGTTGGAGATTCGCCTGAGAATGATCATTTCGAGCAGTTAAAGCAGCTTACTTCGCAGTTGGGATTAACCGCCAACATCAAGTTCCTGGGAGCGCGGGATAATGTTTTCTCGATTTTGAAGAATAGCGATATTTTTTTATTGCCCTCCCGCAGCGAGGGTTTCTCAAACGCACTCCTTGAGGCCATGGCGTGCGAGTTACCTTGTGTGGTTACGAATGTTGGCGGAAACAGCGAAGCAGTCGCGCACGGCGTAAATGGCTATGTGGTCGAGCGCGAAAATCCCGAGGCCATGGCGCGAAGCGTAACCGATCTACTCCGATCTCCGGAGAAAGCACGCAGATTGGGTCGGATGGGGCGAATTATCGTGGAGCAGCGATTCAGCTTGGAAACAATGATCCACAAGCTTGTGGCGGTTTATGAGGGACTACTGGATGATGCACGCAATTAAGTGGCATGGCGTCGCTGAGTTAGCGTTTTGGCTCTCCGTCGCTATTGTCTTTTACGTGTACACCGGCTACGGACTTCTGTTGGCCACTCTTTCAATTTTTGTCCGCCGGCGGCATCAGAATCCCGAGCATAGACCGTTTCTGTCAGTCGTAATTGCAGCCTATAACGAAGAGAAAGGCATACGTAAAAAGATCGAACAGACCTTAGACCTAGACTACCCTGCGGACCGTCTTGAAATCATTGTCGCCTCGGACGGCTCGACGGATCGAACTGATGAGATCGTTACCTCCATGCAGGACCCGCGCGTTCGCTTGATTCGGGTGGAAGGGCGTAAAGGAAAAACGGCCGCACAGAACGAAGCGGTAAAGATCTGTAAAGGAGATGTGGTCGTCTTTTCAGATGCGACCACGGTATACCACCCTCAGGCCCTGAGATATATTGCCGCCAACTATCATGATCCGACCGTAGGGGCCGTGAGCGGAAGATACCAGTATTTTGACGCGCAAGGTAGCTCGCCAACAGGATTGGGAACCATTGCGTTTTGGAATTACGAGAACCTTATAAAGGTCCTGCAGTCGAAAATACGGACAATTTCAGGATGTTGTGGCTGCATCTATTCAGTGAGGCGTGCACTTTATACGCCCCTGCCTGCGGAAGTAATCAGTGATCTGGTGCAGCCTTTGCATGTGATTCGCCAAGGCTATCGGGTGGTCTTCGAGGATCGCGCGCTTGCGTACGAGGAGACTACGCGATCTGCGAATGAAGAATTCTCTATGCGCGTCCGTGTTGTAACTCGCGGCATACGAGGCTTGTTGAGCGTGCCGGACATGCTCGTGCCGGGGAAGCATACCTGGGTTTGTTTTCAGCTCTGGTCGCACAAGATTTTGAGGTGGCTGATTCCGCTTGCTCTTTCTGTGCTATGGGGGAGCAGTCTACTGCTCTGGAATCAGCCGACCTACCGGTTCGTATTTATGGCTCAATCTTGTTTCTACATTATGGCAGTGCTCACGTATTTTATTCCGCTGCACAAGCGGTGGAAGGTGCTGGGCATCCCTCTCTATTTCTGCATTCTGAATGCCGCAGCCCTTTGCAGCGTGGTGGAAGTGTTACGCGGCAAAAAATACATGGTTTGGGAAACGGTCCGTACCTGACCGCGAGGACACATGCGTATCGAGTTTGTCACTCAAGACGATTCACTCTATATCTTGCCCTTCTTTGACGAATTCCTTCGTCATTACGGGGAGGATTTTGACATCGTGCAGATCTCTGCCTCGAGATCCATGGGGAAGCGCTCACGAATACAACTTGTGAAGGAATTGAGCGCTTTGTACGGCCCTTTGGGCCTGGCACGGTTGGCTACGAGAAGCGCGACGGCGCGAGTTATTGGGAAGCTTGCAAGACCCAAGGGAGCAACTCGGTACTACACGTTGTCCCAGTTGTGCCACGCCTACTCGATTCCTTACGCGAGGATCGGAAATCCAAACGCCCCTTCATTCCTGGAGTCTACACAGCAGCGCTCACCGGACGTGCTGGTTTCGGTTGCGTGTCCATATATCCTCAAAGAGGCACTTCTGAAAGTAGCCCCAGGTGGAGCGATCAACATTCACCACGCGCCTCTGCCCCGATACAAGGGAATGATGCCGACTTTTTGGCAAATGTTCTACGGTGAGAAAAGCGTCGGCGTCACGGTTCATTATATGTCGCCGAAGTTAGACGAGGGCCCAACGCTGTTACGCAGCGAGCAATCCATCCAAGAAGGCGAGTCACTCGACCACCTGATTCAACGGTCGAAACGTTACGGCGCGCATTGTGTAGCCCGCGTTTTGAAACAGCTTCAGAATGGCCCGGTGTCTCCAGTCCAGACCAACGATGCTGCCGCAAGCTATTTCACGTTTCCTACGCTGTCCGAGATTCGGGAATTTCGGCGGCGGGGTTTGCGCGCCATTTGACCCGCGAAAACCAGTCTCATACTGAGGACAAATAGATTGGGCTGGGCGCTATATGTATAGACAACTGCGAAGGATCCTTCGCTGGATCCCAATCTATCTGCTGTATGGGACCGGACTCCTATCTTGGGCCGAGCGGAGAATCATTTCATCATCCGGCATTATCGTCCTTACGTTCCATCGAGTCTTGGACGAAACCGAACTTCAGCAATCCTGTTCGCAACCTGGCATGCTTATTCGACGATCGACGTTCGAAAAATTACTTCAGTTTTTACGAGCACGGTGCGCTGTTGTTTCTTTCAGTCAGCTGCCACCCTCGTGGGACCAGGGTCTTGATCGACCGCGTGTAGCAGTGACGTTCGATGACGGCTGGAAAGACACATCCGATACCGCGTATCCGATTTGCCGCAAATATCAAGTACCCATAACTGTTTTTGTGTGTCCGACGATGACCGGCAAGTCCCTGCCTTTTTGGCCGGAAAGAGTTCTTCGCGTCTGGCGCGCTAGCTTACATTCTCCTGAGCTGCGGCAGAGACTCAGAGCCGTTTACATTGAAGCCGGCGGTCCCGAGGCTGCGGAAGCAGTCCAGAACAATTCGGAGGCGCTCGTCAGCTGGTTGAAAATACTCCCGGATAAAGAACGAGAACGCGTGGTTCGTGAAATCGAAAGCCTCACTGCCGGCGATGACGGTTCGATACCGGCTTCTGATGTCGACTCAACGATGACTTGGCACGATGCGGCACGTATTGCAGCAGACGGGGGTCTGATCGGTTCTCATACGAATCATCACCTTATCCTCACCCATTCGGTGCTTTCTGATGTCCGAGCTGAACTTGCAGATTCTAAAGAAGCAATTGAAAAAGCGCTGGGGCGACCCTGCAGCGCTTTCGCCTACCCGAATGGTTCGTGGTCGCGAGCAGTTCGCGATCTGACTGCGGAACACGGCTACGACCATGCATTTATCAATGAGGCGGGAGTTTGGACCTCAGACACGGATCCGTACCTGATTCCACGCGTGAATATCTGGGAAGGATCGGTTGTAGGACCATTGGGGCAATTCTCGGCGATCGCATTTCGGTACTCCGTTTTGTGGCATTGCTATCGCTCAGAGCGGCGTAAACGGTCCAACTCTGCTCAGGAGCCAAGTAAATCGGACTTGCACGTCGCAAAAGTTGCCGGTTCACAACGGGTTAAGCAGTAAAGATAGTTGATTTGTCTCTATGCGCATATTGCACTTAATCAGCAGCGGTGGATATTACGGCGCCGAAAATATGATCGTGAACCTGGCCAACGGCCTGACATCGCTTGGCCATTCGAACGTCATTGCCGTTTTCCAAAATTTGCAGAACCCCAATCTTGAACTGGCCGATGAGGCGCAGAAAAGGGGTTTATCAATAACCGTCATTCCCTGTGGAGGGAGATTCGATTTTCGTGTACCCCGACTGCTGCGTAGCTACATTCGGGAACACAACATTGACGTTGTACATACGCACGGATACAAGGCGAACTTCTACGGCTGGCTGGGCACGCGGCAGCTCGACGTCACCCTGGTCGCAACCTGTCATAACTGGACACGGGGAACGGCAATTCTCCGGGCTTACGCGCTACTCGACTTCCTTGTTCTGAGAGGCTTCCAGCAGGTGGTCGCCGTCTCGTCGGAAATCGCCGAGGAATTAAGGAAGCTAAGCATTCCGAGCGAGCGCATCCGATTTATCCCCAACGGTGTAGAGATCGGGGCAGATCGGGAGGAGCAATTCACACCCGGCACGCCGAGAGAGTTAGTTATTGGTAGCGTCGGGCGAATGGTTCCGGAGAAGGGATTTCAATATCTTATCGAAGCCGCCCCCGCCGTTTTAGCGAAATTCCCCAATGCCAAGTTACTTTTGATCGGCGATGGTCCATTCCGTGCCAGTCTCGAAAAGTTGGCGGAACAATTGGAGATTCGGTCACGTATCATTTTTACTGGCAAACAACGCGATATGAAGAGGGTGTACGATTCCCTTAATATCTTCGTGCTGCCCTCTTTAGCAGAGGGGATGCCCATGGTTATACTTGAGGCCATGGAAGCCAGAAAGGCAATTATTGCCACTTCGGTTGGCTCTATTCCAGCGCTCATTATACCGGAGAAAACGGGTCTTCTTGTGAAACCAGGAGATCGCCGTGGTTTGCAGAACGCCGTGCTGCGCTTATTAGGCGACCCTCAATTGTCGTGCTCGCTCGGGAGAGAAGCTCAGAGTTACGTCCGACAGAAGTATAGCCTGGTCCGCATGGCGGAGCAGTACTCGGCGCTTTATCAAGAATTGCGGCGTGAAGCACCTTGCAGCGCTACACATGTCGTCGAAGGAATATAGAAAGATGAGCAGTTCTTCGAGAGAGCTTCGACACAGCTTAAAGGAGACGCTCCGGGTCCTCGTGCTGGACCTCTGGTGCTATATCCCGTACTACGACAAATACTTTTGCGAAAGCCTCAGAGAAGTTGGTGTTGATGCCTGCCTTGCCGCCACAAGTTACTACTTAGATCCGACCTACTTTCAGAGACAGAAGATTCGAAACCGACCGGGTTTATTGGACCTTGTGGCTAAGCTGCGATTACGCCACCAAACAGTCAGACGAATCCTCATGCTGATCGAGTGCTGTCTGAACATGCTCGCATTGACCATCCATTTGGTCGTCGACCCGCCTGAAATCCTACATGTACAGTGGATCCCGCTTGCCAAGAAATTCCCTTTCGATTTGTGGTTCATGAAGTTTGCTAAAAGCCGCGGAGTAAAAGTGGCGTACACGGTTCACAACATTCTTCCGCACGATACAGGTCAGAGATTCAAAGATACCTATCGACGTGTGTACCGCCAAGCAGATGCGCTAATCTGTCACACTGGAGAAGCAAAAGACCGCCTTTTGGGCGAGTTCGCCCTGGATCCCAGCCGAATATGGGTGATAACGCATGGGCCCCTCTTTCACGATGTGACTTTATTAAGTATCGAAGAATCTCGTGCGCGATTGGGGCTTTGCAAGGATACATCTATCGTGTTGATGCAGGGAATGTTAAAGCCTTACAAGGGTGTCGGTTTCCTTCTTGAAGCGTGGCGGGAAGTGCTCTCCCTCGGGCCAGCGGTGCAACTCGTCATAGCGGGACCTGCGGAAAAAGAATATGAAGCAGATATTCGCGCAAAAGTCTCTGCGCTAGGCCTGCAGGATTCGGTACGGCTAGAGCTTCGATTCATTGCGAATGAGGAATTGAGCCTTTATTACCAAGCCGCTGACATCATCGTGTATCCCTATCAGTCCATTACTACCAGTGGCGCACTAATGACCGGCCTGGTTTACGACCGACCGATTGTCGCTACAGATCTGCCAGCTTTTCGGGAGGTTCTCGAGGGTCATCGAAATAGCACGTTTGTAAAGTATGGCGATGCCACTGCGTTAAGCGCGACCCTTATTCGGCTGATTCGGAATCCACCGGAGCGCGTTCCTTTGAGTGCCGGCGATTTGCAACGCCGCTGCCAGGATAGCTGGGCTGCAATCGCGCTCCGGACGCGAGACTGTTACATGACGTTGCTGGGAAGGGAACTTTCAGTGAAGGGTCTTCAGTCCGGGACTGCGGAACAAGTTAGAATCGCAGCTGAAACCTCCGCGTGAACACCTTTTCTCAGATTTCCTCCCCGTCGTACGTCAAAGCCCGTGGCCTGAAGAGCGCGGAATCGTCAGTTCGCTTACCGAACAACGGCGCAACGGATCGGCAACGAGCAATCAAGACTGCGTTATCACTTTTTGTTCTGGGCTTGCTCGTGCGCGTCGTTTTTCTTTTTATTACCCCAAACAATGCGGTAGACGCGTGGGCGCGGTATATGTATGCAGTGGGTTGGCTTAGAGACCCCACATCATTGCCGCCCGGCACAGCCACCGATGCCTGGTTGCCACTACATTTCTGGCTCCTCGGCGGAGCAATCTGGTTGTGGCACTCTGAATGGAGCGCAAGAATCCTGACGGCGTTACTCGGTGCGTTGACAGTTCCGCTATTTTGGGGAGCCATAAGGCGCGCATTCGGAAATAGCGTCGCTCTTTTCGCTAGTCTGGCTTTGGCCCTGTTTGGGTTTCACATCGGCTACAGTGTAAGCACTAGCTCGGAAGTTCCGACCATTTTTTTCCTTGTGTGCGGACTTTATTGCTGGACGCGCTTCTATTCTGAACAGACGTGGCGATGGGCTTGGGCTTCCGGGTTGTCGTTTGACGCAGCAGCCCTCTGCAGGTTCGAGGCGTGGCTCGTATCGCCCATCTTGGTACTTCTGCTGCTTGATTATTCCGGGGGCTGGAGATCATTGGCGTTTGATCGTAGATCCTGGTGGAATGCCGTACGTTTTGGCATCCCTGCCGCGGCAGGGCCCGCAGGCTGGATGCTTTTCAGTTGGTGGAAGTGGGGCGACCCGATGATGCTGCCTCATCGAACCCTATCAGATAACGCAGGCACTCTTGAATCGCTTCGCCATGGTTTTCTTTACCGCACCCTTGTGGTTCCGGGCACGTTGACCGTTTCCATGAGTCCCGTGCTTATTGGATTGGCGGTGCTCGGCCTGTTTTTAGTGTTCTATCGCGGCAACTTGCTGTCCAAGGCCACGGCCACACTGGCAATAACGCTGTTTACATTTCACTACTTCAATTCGGTGCGTCACGACGTCACGCAAGCGAAATATACCCTCGTTTACAATTGGCTTTTCTTTCCCCTTGCATTCTTCGGGCTGGAAAGAATTGCCGTTCATCGTGTTTTCAACAAGCGTTCGGCCGGGGCAGCGGTTATCGTGTTCTTCTTTGCATGGCAAGCGGCGATCGCTCTCGGTGCGCTGTGGGCCCCGCCCGTCATTGGTGACAGGCTGGCTGTGATGTCGCCGTTGCTGCCTCCGCGCGCTGAAATTCGCGATTTGGTGGCATGGCTTAAGATACACCGCGCCGATTCCGATGCCGTCATTCTTGACGAATTCAATTACGAAGGCATTGATGTTGCCCGGTTCTCAGGAATTGATGCGAATGCCGCTTTCATCGCCAAAATGGACCAGTATCGCGATCCTGAACTGGCGCGAAAGATCTCGGACTTCACAATAAGCCGAAATCCCCGTTGGCTGATTTGTTCACCAGACGGTCCCATAGGACGCGCGTTACTGCTAGATAGCGACACGAAATCGAGGAGATTATTCGAGAATTTCAGAATTGAAAGGCAATGGCAAGGTCCTCATTGGTTGGTATTCGCCATAAATACCGCCCCGTAGCCGCGTGGCCGTACTGAAGTAAGAGCACCTCAACATAGGAAGCGTCGGTGTCGACCACTCCGGGTCGATCTGTATCGGTGTGAAGGGGCGAAAAGCGGGGCTTCCGAAAATGCTCGTTGAATTCTTACTCGATGTTTTGACTGCCAGCTACCGGGAAGAGAGTCAAACAAGACGTTTGTTCGTGCGCCCACTTCGGGGCTGACTTGCGCCAAGTAAACATCTTATTCAGATGGAAGTTAAAAGAGACGCCGGGCACGATGGCCACAAATTGGCATATTAGGGGAATGAGGGACCCTGTTGTAACGCCTCGGAGCTGCGCGTAATAGCCAGCAGTCCAGACCAAACCGGCATATATGCCGGTGGTAGCCGCCAAACCGGCAGCCGACATAGAGAGGTAAGACAGATAACCTGTGACGAAGCGAAACCCTTTGCGCCTTCGGTCGCTGAATGTCCAGACGTTATTCAAAATGAAATTATGGAAGTTGGATAAGCAATTGGCAATGGCCGACGCGCGCCAGTCGCGGAGACTGTAATATCTGACAAGGAGAGCGATAACTGCTAAATTTACAAGGATTCCCAAAATACCGACAACAGCATATTTGAAGAACCGACCGTATAGAACCCGCTTAAGAGCTAGCAAGAATCGCACCGACCCGACCTCCACAGTAATGCAATTCAGAGACGAGCATCAGCGCTGCCCAACGAAATGTGTTCACGATAATTTCAAAACGCAAGCTATCGCCAGAAGAGAAAAGCTCGTCATACTAAATCTGCGTCTCGTGCTTTCAGTGGACGCCGGTCCGCGCCTGCCAAAGTTTGCCATAGCCAGTGATACATCCGATCTCCGATGACTCGCTTGCCAGCTTCCTTGAGCCAAAATTGACTTCGGTAATAGAAAACGATTGGGAATCTTCCACGGCTAACATCGTTCAGGTTTTTGGCCCTCATGGAGTTCCGCACCATGAGGCGCCCCACGAACTCGAAGTCGTGTCTTCGCTCAACCGGAGTCCACGGATCAGAGTGGCAGACACGCTGATACCCCGTTCGTGCGCAGGCTTCGAGGACTTTCGGGTTCCAACGTCCGCCAGGAAGCGAAATCGACGTCACTCGCACCCCGAGGCGGTCTTCCAGTTCACACTTCGACGCCTCGAGTTCTCTGTGGAGCTCCGTCGCACTGGCGCGTGTGATCAACAGATGCGACCAACCATGGGATTGCACGGAGTGCCCTAACGAAGAAATCGCGCGCACCTGCTGCCAATCCATGAAACCGCTGTTATTTCCGATCAGTCCCGCCGTAACGAAAAATGTCGCTCGGATTTGATACTTTTCGAGCAGAGGCAATGCAAATTCATAATCCGAGAGCTTGCCGTCATCAAAGGTAATCTGCGGGAGCGTCTCTAAACCAACGTGGACGGACAGATCGGAGAGCCATGTCAGATGCTCTTCAAATTGCTGGCAGCTGGCACTGTAGACGAATTTGGAAGATTGCGGCGAAATCGTGTGGTAGGTCAGAATCAGCGGCGCAGGTGCCCGAGGGTGCATCCGTTTGGTTGTGGAATTTATGATAGTTGGCTTCACGGATTGCACCTATGCGCGAACTCTTCGATTATGCCATCAATAGGGCTGTGCTCGATCGCATCGCGAAAACTCCTAAACGAGTATGTTCGCAGAAGATAATCGAGTCGCTCCGTCATACCGGCAAGGTTCGTATAATGCCGAAGGCGTGATCTGAGCTTTTCGCGGATACGAGGTTGTTCAGGATCCAGCTCCCACGGATGGAAATACACGACGACTGGCTCATGGTAACGATTCTCGAATAAGCGAAAAACCCAACGCGTATACGCAAGCGGGAAAATCCGCAGGTAGCCTCCGCCCGCACCGGGAACATTCTGGCCAAGAATTCGCACGGTGGCCGGGGGAAACTCCAATAGTGAGGCTCCATTTCCACAGGCGTGCGTATGAGAAAACCGTTTCGCCGCAGGCGAACCATAAAGGTCGTGGTGAATCGGATAGATACTCGAATCGTATGTGAAGCCCTCTTCAGCAAGGATATCGAGGGCCCAAAGGCAGCTATTCGTGATCGACCAACTTGGGGCACGGTATCCCTCGACCTTTATCCCGGCCGCATCCTCGATCGCTCTTAAGGCATTCCGCGTGTCGTCTCGAAATTCTCCAGGTGTTAAAGAATAGACTCGGCGGTGCCAAAAGCTGTGACAGGCGAGTTCATGTCCCCGTGCATGGATTTCCCGCACCAATGACGGAAAGCGTTCGGCAATCCAGCCAACGACGAAGAAAGTCCCCTTGGCGCCGTGCTCATCAAAGAGATCCAACACGCGCCGCGTGCTGGTCTCAACTCGAGATGGCCGGTGTCCCCAGGATTCGCGCGTGATGGAGCCGGCAAAGGCCTCCACCATGAAGTAATCCTCCACATCCACACTTAGAATGTGTAGTGGCCGCGAGGTTGTTTCAATCGCTCTCATTCTCGTATCGGCGCTATCGGGGTAAAGACCTGTCAAGGAATGGAAGAAAGCCGTTCAAGAAGGCCTGCGCTCGGTCGCGAGCTTCCAGGCGATCAGCGCGTTGTATAGGCACTTCCAGCCTAACCATTGAGCCGTCGGTTCGTCCGGTGAAGGCCGATAGCACAAGAAGACCATAGAAGTAACGGATTCGATTTTCAAACGACTGGTCCCCCGCGTTGTACCACCACAGCACCAGGCGGCGATCTCCATTCTTATCGACGAGAATCTCTTGAGCCCTAATTTCCCGCCCGCGGTAGAGTCCCGTGGTGGATTTGCCCACAGGCAAAATGTTCCATCCTTGTGCGGGATAGCAAATTTCAGGAGAGTGGATCTGCACGATCTCCGTCAGATGACCGTAAAAACCGACATAGAGAATTACGGGCAGGCCATCGCTCCTCTGATACGTGCGCACGATGCTTGTATCTGCTGGGTCGTCTCCGTAAATCGGATCAAAGTGGCCATCAATCCCCCGCCATCCGCCAATTTGATAAGGAATGGAGGTCCAGCTCGGCGGTTGCGGCGCGCTGGCAATACGATAATTTGTCGCCGCGCGAACACCAAGCGCCGCGATACTAAAGACTATGATCAGAATGCTCAGGCGTATTCTCTGGCCGCCCATTGTAAAAACCTTTGAAATCCGAGAAGAATGGTCACAGCAAAAGCAAACACTAGCACTCCCCACACTGTGTGCAGAGATTCATTGGCGGCCAGCGCGCCGTATCGCCACGCAACAAGACCCGTACCGACTATCCTCAGTACATTTATCAGGATCGCCAGAATGGGCGCACAAGCAATCAACAGCACCCGGTGCCGCCATTTTTCTTCCATCGTGAGTGCCAACACGAGCGCGATCGTGAGCAGGGCAAAAATTGACCTGGAGCCACTGCAAACGTCTTTGACTTCGAGTACGTAGTTGGGAAGCGTGATCAAGTTACCGTCCTGATACACAGGAATCCCAATGATCCCCAAGACATTCGCCGAAAAGGTGCTCGCGATGACTTTCAATTGCCAGGTAATCTGGTCCACAAGGTAGGACGGCAGGGGAACGATCAGCGCAAGGAACCCGAGGGGGACTGCCGTAATTCGGAGACATTGCCGACCCCACAGAAAACCAACGGTTCCAATCAGGGTCGCCGCGAGCGCGATCCCAGAGAATACCAGCGTCTCGCTCAAACTAGCCAAAACCTGCAGGCCGCTGCCCGCGATGATGATCAGCAAACTCATCGGCCAGGGCGACTTGGTTGATCCCTGTAAACGGTGGCGACGCGTCCAAATCAGGTACACGACTAGGATAGGGACAAAGGCGCCATACGCGAGCTGCGCATCGCTGAGCCATAGGCTATAGAGACTCTTGAGAACGCTAAGGTATTGCAGCGAAAACACAAGCGGCAGTGCAGGCCAAAGCACCGCGTCGACTATCAATGGCCGAGGAATGCGCTCCATTCCTAGTTTCTTCGAGCACGCGCGTTGCCTTTTGCCGGATCCGAAGTGGCTTCTTTTTAGGCACTTGGGGCGGTATCGGCAAGAGACCCACTTGCGGGAGAAATTTCCTTAGCACTAATAGGCAGGGGCTTTCCCTTAGGTCTCCTTTGGAGGGTCTCTCCGCGCCGGCTGTGTAAGCTCCCGATCCGACACGGGTAGGATCCCCAGCAGAACTTTAGGGTAGATTCCGAGCCAAGAGTATTCCACGAAGTGGCAACTCCTTAGACCTTTCGCGTCGACCTCGCCGTCCCGTCAAGGGCTAAAACTTTGAATAAGGAGGGGGCGCAGTATGTATCTGTCTTATAATGATATACTTACAGCTACAACACAGCGCCAAGCCCAAATCCGCAATTGGCAAGTGCCGTGCGTTAGAGAACCTTGCCGGACGCCGAGAATCCAGAGAGCATTGCCGGCGAGGTGTAGAGCTTGATCCAAATAGGCATAATTGGCTGCGGTTACTGGGGTCCAAACCTGATTCGTAATTTCAGCGAGCTGGATGATGCCACGGTAGTAGCCTGCTGCGATCTTTCCGAGGAGCGCCTGAAGAAGATCCAAAAGCGGCATCCTGCTGTCTTGTGCACGCAACATGTTGAAGACGTATTGCGCAACCCCGCTATCGACGCGGTGGTGATTGCTACCCCTGTATCCACGCACTATCCAATAGCCCGAGAGGCTCTCGAGCGCGGCAAGCACGTCATGATCGAGAAGCCTTTGGCAGACTCCAGCGAACACGCTCTCGACCTTGTGGAACGTGCTGAGCGGCACGGCCGTATCCTGATGGTCGATCACACCTTCATCTACACCAGCGCGGTGCGAAAGATTCGCGAGTTGATCGATAACGGTGAGCTTGGCGACATTCATTACTTCGATTCCGTGCGCGTCAATCTCGGCCTGTTTCAGAAGGATATCAACGTCACTTGGGACTTGGCTCCTCACGATCTCTCGATCATGGATTTTCTGCTGCGGCGCGATCCGATCGCGATCACCGCAGTCGGCGCGAGCCATGCAGGCAATAACATCGCCAATATGGCTTATTTGACTCTCACCTTTCCGGATAATCTGCTGGCTCATTTCCACGTGAACTGGCTTGCGCCGGTGAAAATCCGCCTGACGCTGATCGGCGGGTCGCGCAAGATGGTCGTTTACGATGATGTCGAACCAACGGAAAAGGTCCGCATCTATGACAAAGGTGTAGTGGTCAATGGATCGAGTGAAAAGCGCTATCAGGCGCTCATCAATTATCGGATCGGCGACGTACTGATCCCAAAGCTAGACGCTACTGAGGCCTTGCAGCGGGTAGCCCAAGAATTTGTTTCCGCCATATCCCAAAGCCGGCCCGCCCTCACCGATGGCATTGCCGGATATCGCGTGGTCCGGTTGCTTGAAGCGGCCCAGACGTCGCTCGATAACGGCGGTCGGCCCGTGGAATTGAATGGGGCCATGCTCGGTTCGGTCGAAACAGCGCGCTCTACAGCCTGCGCCCAATAATTCGAAGGAGGCAATGAACGAATGAGCTGGCAGCGCATAGCCGGCGATGTGAAGTTAGGCAAGGACGTAATCATTCGCGATTTTGTGAACCTTTATGGCTGCTCGATCGGAGACAACACAAAGATCGGCACGTTCGTGGAAATTCAGAAAAACGCGGTGATCGGCGCAAACGCGAAAATCTCCAGCCACACATTTATTTGCGAAGGTGTAACTATCGAGGATGACGTCTTTATCGGTCACAACGTATCGTTCATCAATGACAAGTATCCACGTTCCACCAACGCAGACGGGGCGCTTCAAACCGAAGCCGATTGGAAAGTTGTACCCACACACATCAAACGTGGCGCTTCAATCGGAACCAGTTCGACGATTTTGTGCGGGGTCGTCGTGGGAGAAAACGCAATCATAGGGGCAGGAAGCGTCGTCACGCGCGACGTTCCCGCTAATACAGTTGTGGCCGGTAATCCGGCCCGCTTCATTCGAAAGGTCAAAATCGCATGAACGTTCCCTTTGTAGACTTGAAAGCACACCACCGCGCCATCGAAGCGGAATTAAACGAGGCCATCGCGCGGGTCCTCCGGAATACGGCCTTCGTCCAAGGGCCGGAGGTCAAAGCATTCGAAGACGCTTTCGCTGATTATATTGGCGTCGCTCATTGCGTAGCCGTCAACTCGGGAACGGCCGCCCTTCACCTAACCCTGCTGGCACTGGGCATCGGCGTTGGCGATGAGGTCATAACTGTTCCTAACACCTTCATTGCCACGGCCGAAGCGATTAGCGCAGTCGGTGCGCGGCCCGTTTTTGTAGATGTTGATCCACTTACTTACACGATGGATCCGGCCCTCGTCGAGGCCGCGATCACGCCTCGCACACGGGCCATTCTCCCGGTCCATCTCTATGGGAATCCTGCAGAGATGGATTCGTTATTGGGCTTAGCGCGGCAGCATCGTCTCGCTCTTATTGAAGATGCCTGCCAAGCTCATGGCGCCTCGTATAGAGGCCGGAAGACAGGCAGTCTGGGGAACGCCGGCTGCTTCAGTTTTTATCCCAGCAAAAACTTGGGGAGTTGCGGAGAGGGCGGGGCCATTGTCACGAATGATGCCGATTTAGCTAAACAGGCGCGCATGCTCCGGGAGCACGGTTCTGTGCGCAAATACGAGCACTCCTTCCCCGGATATAACTTCCGCATGGAGGGTATTCAAGGAGCCGTGCTGGCGACTAAGTTGAAACATCTCGACAAGTGGAACGATCAGCGCCGTGCTCTAGCTGAGCAGTATCACGAAAGGCTGGCTGGTGGTCCATTTGTGCTACCGGTGGAAACGCTCGAATCCCGGCACGTGTACCACTTGTACGTCGTCCAGACAAAAGACCGAGACGCAATACGAGAGTACCTAACTCAACGCGGCATCGAGACTGGTTTGCATTATCCCATTCCGTTGCATTTGCAAGAGGCTTACAAATCGCTTGGTTATCGCGCCGGGGATTTCCCGGTTACTGAGCGGCTGGCGAAGGATATGGTCTCACTTCCGATGTTTCCGGAACTTTCACCCGAGGCGATCAGCTTCGTTGGCACCGCTTTACTAGAGGCCGTGCACAGTGCAATGGCGGAGCCGACGAAAATAGGTCGATGACTACCACACGAGAAATCGCTGCTACATTTGGCGTCAAGCAGGTATCGACGGATCCAGCTTGGGAGCTGCATTGCGCTGAGTGGTTGCGAGAAAACCACTCGACTGAGGCTTTGGCAGAGATGTTTGCGCGCTTTCGCGAGGGCGAAGGGTCCTTCGAGGTGTCCATCCGCCGAGCCGTATTTCGAGCTGTGTGTCGGCGCGTGGGAAGTGACATTCAGATCGGCCCGGGCGTCGTGCTGAAGCATCCGGAGACAATGGAGTTTGGCGACTGCGTATTCATCGGAGCTCAGGCAATGATCCAGGGGCGGTTCGACGGAACTTGCCGCATCGGAAATCACGTCTGGATCGGCCCGCAGGCGTACTTCGATGCTCGCGATCTTGTGCTCGAGGATTACGTCGGTTGGGGACCGGGAGCCAGGGTACTTGGCTCGGCTCATACTGGAGAGCCTGTCGATATACCCGTCATTGCTACCAACCTGGTGATCAAGCCGGTGGTGATCGGTTGCGGCGCCGATATCGGCGTGAATTCCGTGATTCTTCCGGGCGTGCATGTGGGTGCCCACGCCATTGTAGGCGCTGGCGCCGTGGTGACGCAGGATGTTCCGGAGTACGCAGTAGTAGCCGGCGTTCCGGCGAAAATCTTGCGCCTGCGAAAGTAAATTCTAGAGTCGGTATCAGAGGGCTATTCATGGCTACCACATTTGAGCTGGTCATCAAAGCTCGCAAGGGATGGCAGCCAGTCGACTTGCGCGAACTCTGGCGCTACCGCGAACTTCTGGGCTTTTTCGTCTGGCGAGACATCAAGATCCGGTATAAGCAGACCGCTCTGGGCGGGCTCTGGGCGATTCTGCAACCATTGATCAATATGTTGATCTTTGGAGTCGTGTTCAACCGCGTTGCAGCAATGCCCAGCGATGGATCGCCATATCCCCTTTTTGTATTCGCGGGACTTGTGCCCTGGACGTTTTTCCAGACCGCCGTCGGGCTTTCCAGCAACAGCCTGGTAGCCAGCGAGCAAATGATTCGCAAGATTTATTTTCCTCGGGTCCTCGTTCCTATAGGGCAGATTCTTGCGCTAGGGCTCGACATGCTGATCAGTCTTATATTCATGGGCGGGCTCCTGATTTACTACCGCTGGCACGTTTCCGGCGCACTGGTGTGGTTGCCGGCTTTTCTTCTGGGCAGTTGCCTTTGTGCGGCTGGATTGGGCCTTATTCTCGCGACGTTGAATGTCCAATATCGTGACGTGAAGTACGTAGTGCCTTTCTTCACGCAGATGATGCTGTTCCTAACTCCGGTTCTCTACCCTATGAGCCGCGTGCCGCAAAAGTTCAGGTTTATTCTCAGCCTGAATCCCATGGCCGGGATGGTTGAGGGATTTCGTTATGCATTGCTGGGTAGCTCGGTCTCATGGACTCTGATCACAACTTCCCTTGCAGGCAGCATTGCGCTCTTCATCGCAGGGCTTTTGTTCTTCCGCCGAATGGAACGAACATTTGCGGATCTGATCTAGGACGGAAATGGCACCCATTATCGAAATCGATCGTGTCTCCAAGGAATACCGGCTGGGCGAGACGGGAAGCCCGTACGGCAATCTTCGAGAGACGTTGGCATACGCTTTTGCGAAGCCGTGGTCTGCATTGCGAGGCTCATCGAACGGCCATAGCGCCAGGAAAAATAATTCGTTCTGGGCTCTGCGAGACATCAGCTTCGATGTGGAGAAAGGCGAAACGGTCGCTATTATCGGGTCTAATGGCGCCGGAAAGAGCACTTTGCTCAAGATTTTGTCTCGAATTACGGATCCCACCGAAGGAACGGTCAAGGTCCGCGGTCGCATGGCCTCATTGCTCGAAGTAGGTACGGGCTTCCATCCTGAACTGACGGGGCGAGAGAACATTTATCTGAATGGGTCAATCCTGGGGATGCACAAAACCGAGATCGATGCCAAGTTCGACGATATCGCCAACTTCGCGGGCATCGGCAAATTCCTGGGCACGCCCGTAAAGCGCTATTCCAGCGGAATGTATGTCCGCCTGGCGTTCGCAATTGCCGCACACCTGGACCCGGAGATACTCATCGTTGATGAGGTGTTGGCCGTAGGGGACGCAGCGTTTCAGAAGAAGTGCCTAGGAAAGATGGCTGAGGCTTGTGCGCGCGCAAGAACGGTGCTTTTCGTATCCCATAATCTGGCGGCGGTCGAGGCCCTCTGCCAAAGAGCCATCGTTCTACAGCAAGGATCGCTGGTTTTCAGCGGCACGTCCAAGGACGCTATCCGTTACTATCTGCAGAATATTTCGAGTGAAACTGCGCAATCGCGGTCGCATATCGTCGATCTGAGTGCATCTTCAAGCCGATCCGCCAAATATCAACCGCAGTTGAAACGACTGGAACTCTATACCGGAGAGGGCAACCCCCCTTGGCGATGAATTGCCCGTCGGAGCCGGTCTGAAGGCTGTGATCCATTTCCATCTGGATAACAGATCTACCAGCTTCGACGCATCGATCGCCTTCGATACACCGAGCGGGCAACGCATTTGTACCGCCCACTCCGCTTACGAGCCCGACCGTCCGCATGAAGAGCGGATCGGCGATCAAACCTTCACGTGCGCGATCTCAAACCTTCCGCTCGTACCCGGCGAATACAAGATCGGGGTGGGTCTGGATGTAAGCGGCCAAGAGGTCGATTGGGTAGATGATGCAGCTCGCCTGGTGGTGATCAAATCTGATTACTACGGAACGGGAGTTGTGCCGACCCGGGGCAGTTTCCTCCTGCAAAATCGATGGGAACTCAATGAAAAAACGGCGGAGGTTAGCCTGAAATGACGCGCGTCTTGGTTACTGGAGCGGCGGGGTTTATCGGAAGCCATTTGTGCGAAGGCCTGCTGAGCCGTGGCGTGCGGGATTTGGTAGCACTGGATAATTTCTCGCGCGGCCGGATGCAAAATCTTGGCAGATTCCGCAACTCGCTCACGTTGATCGAGGGCGACGTGCGGGACAGGAGAGTGCTCGAAGAAGTAACCAAGGATCGCGACGTTGTCTATCATCTTGCCGCGCAGTCGAGCGTGATGACCGCGGAGGAAGATCGCGAGACATCGTTTTCTTCGAACGTTGTGGGCACCTACAACCTCTTAGCGGCAGCCGAGAAAGCGGGCGCCGAGCGCGTGGTCTTCACCTCTTCACGGGAGGTGTATGGCGATCCCCTGGAACTCCCGGTGCCTGAGTCGGCTCCGCTTGCACCAAAGAATATGTATGGCGCAAGCAAAGTTGCGGGGGAAGCGATTTGCAGCGCCTTTCGTCACGCGGGCTTGGACACGAGGATACTGCGCCTTAGTAATGTCTACGGGCCGCGAGATCGAGATCGCGTAATACCGCTATTCATCGGGTCCGCGCAAAGCGGGCACGCTCTAACGCTTTTCGGAGGCGAACAGGTTCTCGATTTGGTGTGGGTCGGTGTGGTTGTGGACGCATTGCTGAAGGCGGGGCTCGATGATTCCGCCGCGGAGACGTTGAACATCGGCGGCGGAATTGGTACACCGATTAAAGACCTAGCGAATCGCGTTTTACTTGAAACGAAATCGTCTTCCTCGATCAGCGTCCTGCCAAGCCGCTCACCCGAAGTGACGCGTTTTGTGGCAGACGTTCGCAGGGCCCAGCAAGTTCTGAATTTGAAACTTCCTCGAGATCCTCTTTCTCATCTCGCGGATGTGGTGAGATCGATGCGGGATCCGCACGAAATCGCGGATCGCGCAGCGAGCTCGGCGAGTTCCCATTTTAAGGTTTCGACACCGTCTCCCGTGGATACTGGACCAGGAGCAGGGTCGAGGTGAACGCTTGAATCCCAGAGTCACTTTCGTAGTGCCTTGTTACAAGCTGGCGCATCTGTTACCGGAATGCGTCAACTCGATCCTGTCGCAAAGCTATCAAGACTTCGAAGTCCTGATCATGGACGACTGTTCCCCGGATAACACGCCGGAGGTTGCGAGGTCTTTCAATGATCCCCGCGTACAGCAGATCCGCAATGAACCGAATCTGGGGCACCTTCGCAATTACAACAAGGGAATCAGCCTCGCGCGCGGCGAGTATATCTGGCTGATCTCCGCCGACGACCGGCTAAGATCCACCAACGCTCTGGAACAATATGTGCAGCTCATGGATGCGCACCCCGGTGTCGGATATATATTTTGTGCCGGCATCGGATTGGATAACGGGGTCGAAACGGGTCTCTGCAAGTACTCTGTTGTTTCCGAACACGAGACCATTTTTAAGGGGCACGATTTTCTTCGCAAGCTGCTCTACGCGAATGTGGTCCTCGCCAGCTCGGGAATGGTTCGGCGCGTTTGTTATGAACAGCACGGGGCTTTTCCGCTCGATCTGCCTTTTGCCGGCGATTGGTATCTCTGGTGCCTGTTCGCATTGCATTTTGACGTGGGCTATGTTGCTGAGCCGATGGTCAATTATCGCGACCATCACCAACTGAGTATGACCACGACGCTCAAGAAAAAGGATGTCGGCATCCTAATGCGGGACAGCCTCAATGTCTTGTGGCGCATGAAGCGAGAGGCTGAAAAGCATCATCAGGGGACCGTGGCGAAGTTTTGCGAGAAGGCGATTGCTTACGAATACGCGCGCTTTCTCACGGGCACGAATTACATTCCCTACCAGATGAGGCTAGATGAGTGCGAGCAATCTATCGCCCACTTCAGTCAATTTCCGGGCGAAGCGAATTCAATTTTGGCGAGAGTTCATCTTTCCACGGGTGATATTCGTCTGGGGCTAAAGGAACAGGGCGAAGCCCTGAGGCTTTATAAACTGAGCCTGAAACACGATAGCCTGCTTGCTGATGCTTGGTTGAAATACATTCTGCTGAATATGGGCGGCCTCGGAATGTGGGTTCGTCAGAGGAGAAGGAGTGTCGTCGAGGAGAAGAACACCGATCTACTAGCCAAGATGAAACTCCGTGAAGCGGCGAAATGAAGCCTGAGCCTATGATCAGCGTCGTCATCTGTACGCGCAATCGGTCTGCCAGTTTGCGCAGAACACTGGACGTTATCGGGCAGCTTTCATCCCCTGCGGATGCTTCTTGGGAAGTGGTTATTGTGGACAACCACTCGTCTGACGATACCAAAGCAACTGTCGAGGAGTTTGCGCGCTGCTCCTCTGTATCGGTGCGGTATGTTTTTGAGGCTAAAAAAGGTCTCTCTCACGCGCGGAATGCAGGTCTGCGGCATGGACGGGGAGAGATTATTGCTTTCACCGACGACGATATTCTTCCCGATGCCAAGTGGCTCGTCCACATCTCTGAAGAATGCTCAGCGTACCCGTCGGTAAGTATGTTTTTCGGGCAGACGCGTCCTTTCCGACCTGGTGTAGCCAAAATTTCCATGCGTGAAGGGGATTCTGCAGCGGTGTATCAGTTTCCATGTAATCCCGCAGAGCCGGGCTGTGGCAACAATATGATTTTTCGAAGAGACGTTCTCAATGCCGTCGGCGAATTTGATATCGACCTTGGGCCTGGCGTTCCAATAGCGGGAGCGGAAGAGACGGATTTTACATATCGAGTCCTTCGGTCCGGTGGGGTAGTGCGATATTCACCCACGATATTGGTCTATCACGATCACGACCGCTTGACTCGCAGAGCTATACATTCAGTCTTGTTTTCCTACGGCAAGGGGCGTGGCGGATACTATTGCAAACACATGATGCAACGTGATCTTTGGGCCACAAAGATGTGTTATTGGGAGATCCGCTACTTTGTTGCTTCAATTGTCAAGAAAGGGAGGGGGATCGCCGCGCTGATTCACTTATCCGGTATGGCCATCGGCGCCGCAATGCGGCTTGCGATGGAAATCAAGGGCCCTCGTAGCGAATACAGCCGATGACCACGTTTGAGCGACACGCAAGGCCCGTAATGCCACTAATCGCTGGCGCGGAAAGTCCTATTCCATCCACGACGTCGAGTGGGGAATGTCTTGACCCTTACGGGAGCGGATTAGCGATCGGGCGAGAAGTTCATCCGACGGTCGCCGCGAACGTGTTGTTTCTGCACAACAGCAGCAACTGGATTCGAGGCAGCGAGAACGCACTGCTTACTCTTCTCCGGGGTGTAGATCGAGAGAAGATCAATCCCTTTCTTTTAACTGGCAACTGTGAACTCGCAGCGCTGGCGGAGGCTAATGGAATCGAGACGTTAGTTCACCTTATGCCCGAGATTATGGTTGATGGAGCGTATGTGAAGCTCCAATTTGCACTTTGGGCCCGGACGGTAGAAACAATCGTCTCATGGATCAAGCAAAGAAACGTTTCCTTGGTGTATTGCAACGGCGGCAGCACCTGTCAGGTAGGATACTATGCTGCCAAAAAATGCGGCATACCCGTGATTTGCCATGTGCATTCCCCGTACAACCGGCGCTACATTCTACTGTATCGGTTACATCTCGCTTCCAAGGTAATTTTTGTAAGCAAGGCTATTGAAAAGAGCATTCGGGAAAAACAGAGCTTCAAGGCCGAGTGCGAGGTTGTATATAACGGAGTGGACGTCGACCGCTTCCAGCCAAGTCAAGCGCGCGACAGAAGCTGGAGAGAAAAGCTATCTTTGCCTCAGGACGCGATCGTCTTCGGCCAAGTCTCTTCACTAATTCATAGAAAAGGCATTGATATTCTTTTGCGCGCCTTCCAACTCGTCACCCGCCAGTATCCCAACTCGCGTCTTGTTTTGGTTGGTGACGGCCCTCAACGTGCCGATTACGTCAGCTTAGCCAAGCACTTGGGCGTGGCCGACCTCGTTTCGTGGACAGGAAATCAGGCAGACCCTCTTCCCTTTTACCAGCAAGTGTTTGATGTGAATGTGCTTGCTTCAAGGAGCGATGCCTTTCCTCTCTCTGTCCTGGAAGCAGCCGCTTGCGCGTTGCCTAATATCGGGGCGATGGTCGATGGGATCCCGGAATCCGTGCTCAACGAGCAAACTGGTCTTCTGTTTGAAGCCGGCAACCCTGGGAGTCTAGCCGAAAAGATGCTGGCACTGGTTGCGGCGCCGGCTTGGCGCAAGAGCTTGGGAGAGGCAGGGCGACGGCTTATCGTGGAGAGGTTCTCTATCGAAAGGTATTGCCGAAGTATCGAGCAGGTTGTCTGGAATAAATTAAGCGACGGCTAATGACCGCCGCGGGAAGAAACTATGCCTATTAAGCGAGTTGTGATTACAGGTGGGGCCGGATTGATCGGCTCGCATATTGCCGATCTGCTGGTCCGCGAAGGCGACGCGGAGGTCATCGTTTTCGACAATTTTGTACGGGGACGGCTAGAAAATCTCTCGTGGGCGACCGCGAATGGGCGCGTACGAATTGTTGAAGGAGACATTCGGGATAGTGCAGCACTCGGTCAAGTGATGCGAGGCGTCGATCTGCTTTTCCATCAAGCAGCGATTCGCATTACGCAGTGCGCTGAGGAACCCCGGCTCGCTCTGGAAGTGCTCGTTGACGGGACTTACAACGTCCTGGAAGCGGCTGTTGCGGCAAAGGTCCCGAGGGTTGTGGCGGCGTCTTCGGCGTCAGTGTACGGATTGGCCGAGGAGTTCCCCACGACTGAGAAACAGCACCCCTATAACAATCGCACTCTCTACGGCGCGGCAAAGACGTTCAACGAAGGGCTGCTGCGAAGTTTCAATGAGATGTATGGATTGAATTATGTGGCGCTGCGCTATTTCAACGTCTATGGTCCGCGGATGGATATTTACGGCGTCTACACAGAAGTTCTGATCCGCTGGATGGAGCGCATTGCCGCCGGGAAGCCCCCCCTCATTCTAGGTGACGGCACGCAGACCATGGACTTCATACACGTTGAAGATATCGCCCGAGCCAACATTCTGGCAGCTAAATCGGGAGTATCGGATGAAGTGTTCAACGTTGCGAGCGGTGTGGAGACAAGTCTCAATGAACTCGCGGACAGCCTGTTGAAAGTTATGGGCTCAGACCTAAGGCCGGAGTATGGGCCCGCGCGCAAAGTGAATGCTGTTCCCAGGCGCCTGGCTGAGACGACATTTGCCCGCGACAAGATTGGGTTTGAGGCACTCGTTTCACTGGAAGACGGGCTGCGCGGTTTGGTTTCCTGGTGGCAAGCCAACCGGGCCGCGGCAACTCCGCAGCTGACGGCTGAAGTGGGAGCTAAGGCATGAGCACCAGTACAATTCGATCATCGATTCCCATCGCCCGTCCGTTTGTGGGCCGTGAAGAAGAGGAAGCTGTCCTCGAGGTTCTGCGCAGTGGCTGGCTTAGCCAGGGTCAGCGTGTTGCCGAATTTGAGCGGCGCTTTGCGGAATATGTCGGCGCAAAACACGCCGTGGCTGTTTCCTCATGTACGACAGCGCTGCATCTGGCGTTGATTGCAACAGGGGTCAGCTCAGGAGACGAGGTTTTGTGTCCTAGCCTTTCTTTTATCGCCACTGCAAACTCCATAAGGTATGTGGGCGCGACCCCAGTTTTCGTTGACATCGACGAGACCACGTACAATATGAATCCCAATCGGCTCGAAGAGGCGATAACGCCTCGTACACGCGCTATTCTCGCTGTTCACCAAATCGGACTTCCCGCCGCGCTTTCCGAGATTCTCGAACTTGCACATCGTCGCAATCTGGTCGTCGTAGAAGATGCGGCATGCGCGATCGGTTCCGAATATCGCGGCCAGCGCATCGGCGCGCCGCACTCCTCGCTGGCTTGCTTTAGTTTTCACCCTCGGAAGATTCTTACGACGGGGGAAGGCGGCATGGTTACGACGGCGGACGAAAAGGTCGCCGAGCGGATTCGCCACCTGCGGCAGCATGCCATGACGACCTCAGACCTGACGCGTCACGCCTCGCAGACCGTATTAATAGAGAGCTATGACGAAGTCGGATTCAATTACCGCATGACCGATATGCAGGCTGCCATTGGCATCGTGCAGCTTGGGCGGGTCGACGGATTTCTGGCGCGCCGGCGCTTTCTCGCCGAGCGTTATTCGAGAGAATTGGCGAAGCTCGGCTGGTTGATCCCACCGCAGGAGCCAGCCGGGTGCCGGCACAATTTTCAGTCTTATATGTTGCGGCTGAGCGATGATTCCCCGGTAACCCGAGATCAACTGATGCAGGGCCTGCTCAATCGAGGCATATCGAGTCGCCGAGGCATCATGGCGATGCACCGGGAACTGCCTTATCAGGATAAGAAATGGAATGACCACTTGCCCAGAACCAATGCGGTCGCGGATGGGTCGATTATCTTGCCCCTCTTTCACCAAATGACGGAGGAAGAGCAGGATTACGTGATCGACTCGATCCGCGCAATCGCGATCAGCCAGACGGATTCCAGCGCATGCTAGCCGTACAGATCACCGGTCCTATCCTTTATATGCAAGCCAGTGGTCATTCGATCGGGTTTGCCTCTTCGTTGCCAACCTTACAGCAACCTTAAAGTACCGTATGCTGAACAGTTTGGCTGTTTTTCACCCTCGCCGAAGAGCAAACGGCACGAAAAGTGCCTATCAACAGCAGATCGGGTGCATGACAGCCGGGGTTTTGGGCCAGATGGCGTTGGTAAGGGTCTTGATGCCAGCGGTCTTGACGATTTAGCGAATCTCGCACGGGGGTACGGTGCCCAGCCACTTCACTCGCCACCTCTACGTACACGTGTTCGTAGCCTTGTTGGCTTTATGCTGCCCGCGCGCGATCTTTGCAGGACCCCCGACACCCAATCAGCCAATCCTTATAGTGCAGAACTCGGCATCGTCTGATCCGTATCAATACTTTGTTCCCGAGTTGCTTACCACAGAGGGTCTGAACGGTTTTCAGACCGCGCAGCTGTCTGACCTTACAGCAAGCTTCCTGTCGAACTACGACGTGGTCATACTTCCGCACTTCGCGTTAACTGCGGCACAAGTGACGCTTTTCCAGAACTTTGTGAATGCTGGGGGAAACCTGATCGGCTTTCGGCCGGATCAGCAGTTAGCAAGCGTGTTTGGAGTCAGCCCGCAAGGGACCACCTTATCCGAGGCATGGCTGAAGATCGATACGACCACGCAGTATGGCGTCGCGCTAGCGGCCCAGGTAATGCGCTTCCATGGCACCGCTGACAATTACTCGGTATCGACGGCAAAATCTGTGGCGACGCTATATTCGAGCGTGACCGCTCCTACTGCGTTCCCGGCAGCTACTGTGAATACCTATGGCATGGGCCAAGCGGTTCTCTTTGCCTTCGATCTGACTCAGAGCCTTACCCTTATCAGGCAAGGAAACCCGGCTTGGGCCGGCTATCCGAATAGTCATGACGGCTACAGCACCATGCGGGCCTCGCAGATGTTTATGGACCGTGGCTCAGGACAATTCTGGAATGACCTCGGTGACGGCACTTTGAACGACGTCCCACAGGCTGATGAGGAACTACGGTTATTTAGCAACGCTCTGACTTTGACGAACACGGCAAAACGCCCTTTGCCCCGGCTCTGGTACTTCCCGAACCAAGCTCGAGCGCTCATCCTGATGACTGGCGACCATCACGGTGATGCATCCTCCAACTCGAGCAGTGAGATTAATGCAGTGCAGTCGGCCGGTGGGTTGTTTCAGGAGTACTTGTGGTACCCATACGGGGCGATTTCCTCGGCCACGGTTCAGGGTTGGCAAAGTGCCGGGCACAGTTTCGGTGTTCATTTCGACGACACCGGGCAGACGGACTTTAGCGGTGTAGGAGGCGCAGCTGTTAGCTGGTCCGGAATGCAGAGCGTGATGACCACCGCTTTAGGTGCGCTGACTTCCGCTTTTCCAACTGTCCAGAACCCTCCCGGCACAAATCGAAATCACTACCTCATCTGGGTCAGCAACAATTCGAGTGGAGCGGCCGACCAGACAGCGAATGCGAAGCTG
>Ga0207060_10083_pt1 | contig 36102 bp, 42 predicted proteins | sample Alteio_BWMinCont_30_FD_153270 | JGI IMG/M metagenome (GOLD analysis project Ga0207060, IMG submission 153270) | Enriched cells from forest soil in Barre Woods Harvard Forest LTER site, Petersham, Massachusetts, United States -... | ecosystem: Environmental > Terrestrial > Soil > Temperate forest >...
CCCGATTTACCGTATGCTTGGATCAGGGCATCCTCAAATCTTGAATAAACGACGGGGACCATAGGGAAAACGATCTCCTTCATATAGTAGAGGCCTATCTTCACTTCGTCCATTACGGTTAGATCCCTGAATCTGACTTCGTCAGTCTGCCAGAGCGATACAATATGAGCTCGAAGCTCAAGGATGAACTGCTTTTCCTCAAGAGGCGTTATTCCTGAGGTCGTTTCTAATTTCTGCAAGAGCTCTGAAATCCTGAATGTTTTCTCGAGTATCGTGCGCCGCCTCGCCTCGTTAGGATGCGAGCTCGATTCGCAGGTTGGAGAAAAAATCAAGGGTTTCTTCAAGTGAGAATCCTTTCTCTTTTAGAGTGAAAACTAGATCATAGGCAGACTCTGCAACCCTCAGCGGTTTGCTCTTGCGCCCGCGGGTTTGATTCTCCTTCGCAAATTTAGCTTCGCGCTCTCTCAGCACCCTGATCCTGTGGTGATCTTCGACGAGATTTACTAGTTGAAAATACGTGGAAAATGCGTGGACTATTGAAAGGCATTCCTTGTCGGATAGCTTCGAGACCGTACTGATTATTTGCTCTTGGATTTCAGATCTCGATTTTTTTGAAACTCGCGCCCTTTTTGTCAGACCTCGTAGTTTCTCTTCGAGCTCAAAGATTTCCTTCCCTTCTTGCTCGATTAGGGTTTCTCCGAGCATGTCCCCAAGTAGATGAATGTCCTTGCTGATTTTATCCTGGGGCGGAAGTGGATCGCCTTCCGGCTCGATGACGTGTTTCAATTTCAATTCAGGCATAACTGGTTTTGAGAATCAGGAAAATAGAGACGAATGAGAAAAGTTGCTAATTGCCAGTAATAAAAACGATTATTATCTCATACCGCGATTCCATCCCTTAGACGATTTTTGCACAGATATCTCGTCAGACTTGCGAATAAGAAAAATTACTCGCCAAAGCAGACTTTGCCCCTTATGATCGAATTTAGAAAGAAGGTTGACAATCTCGGTACAGTCGTTAAGAACATGCGCGTGACCGAGGTTGCAATTGAGTTCGATCTTTATGCCATAGATAAATCATCAATGGAAAAATCCGTTGAAGAACTTTCGAAAGAATACGGTAACGTGCTCCTCGGCCGTGACCTCACGCAGGAAGAGACGAGCTTCCCCACTCTTTACCACGACAAGCAAGAGACCGTAAAGGAATCGGTTGCGCTATTCAACGAGCAGCGGTACTGGGAGTGCCACGAGGCAATGGAGCAGATATGGCGGAGGGAAACCAACCCCGCCGAGAAAGCTGTGCAACAAGGGATGATACTTTCAGCTTCGGCGCTGGTCCACGCCCAGAAAGATGAGGACGCCATCTGCATCGGCATGATTCCGCGCACAATGGCAAAGCTCGACCAGTGGAAGGAAGACACATACTATGCGTTGAACGTTGCCCGGCTCAAAGAGAGCATGAATGGTATCTTGAAGAGCGGGAAAATTTCCTATCCAAAAATTTAGTTCAAGCCTCGATATTCCGCAAGATTCCCTGGCCAACTTCGAGCGAGCTGTCCAGGTCTGGATCGAGGTTTTGCAGACTAGATCGTCTCAGACACATATCCGTCGGATCATACGAGTTGATTATCGCATCCACGTCCTCGCGCGACTGGAAGGTTACAAGTTTTCCAGACCTGCTGTGGGTTTCGTCCGGGGCGAATTTGGAGGCGGGATTATCGTCATCAGAGGCTCTCAGAACTGAGTATGGGTTTGCGTTGATGTAATCAACCATGCTTTCAACACCCGAGCTCGATCCGTCTTTTTCGATCGGCCTGATGAGCGAGTTAATAGTGAGGGAGAGTTTCTCGTAGAGCCTTGCATTGGAGTCAAAAAACGACGGTTGATCGGGTGCTAGCATTTTCTCATTCTCAAGTAGAATAATCCCATCGCAGTTCTCGGTAAGCTGACGGAGCGCACATCCGGCAAAAAAGTATCTGTATTTTTCAAACACAAAGGGCATTACTACAACTCCAACAACCATTGCCCGGACCTGCTTTGCGCATTTTGCGATAAGAGGAGCAATGCCTGATCCAACCATTCCTCCGAGCCCTGATACGACGAAAACGACCTGAGATCCCATTAGAGATTTTCTCACCTGTTCGAGCTGTGGACCGACTATGCCACGAACGTTTGCAGGCGTTCTCTCACAATCGACTGGAAGCTGGAACACAATTTTCTTGGATTGAGACGGGACGTTTACAACGTCGTCCTGATCACAGCTGAGATAAATGAAATCACTGAGCTGCCTGCACTGCAGGGAAATCTCGTGAGCTATTCGACATCCCCTAGTAGCAATGCCAACTACTGGAATTTTCTTTCCATACGTTTGCAACTGAAGGGGATAATCCGTCAATTTCGAGTTTTCTCTAAGCTTCTCCGTCAGTGAATAAGATAATCGCCCCATAACCCAGCCGCACGACCACTGTGACTCGCATATTTTAATTCGAGCTTTGCCAATCTCAACAGTTCTTGTCAACAAGAGCTAATGCATATTCTAGAATGCTTTCACGCTCGGCGACGCTGCGATTCCTTTTTCAATTTGCGACGAGCATCTAGATGAAGTACCGGAGCTTAGAAAGCGGCATTCAACTTCCACAGATACTCAGCTCACTTTTGATCGCATCAGCCATATCTCTCGGAGTGGGTGGAATCTTCCTCTTTGTCGATAATCTTGTCCCAACAGTTCTCGTTGAGACAACTTTTATCGCAGTGGTTTTACTCCTGATTCTTTCGAATTTCGTTTCAAAGGGCAACATGCTTTCGATTAACATCTCAACCATTCTCGGGATAGTAGCACCGATCATGTCCTACGCAACGCCCGCTCACGATGGTGTTCTCGAGCAGATTACCACAGGTGGCCTCATTTCGTTTTTAGGAATACTGCAGCTCCTGGGATTCTATATTTTCCCGATAACGTTTGTATTGCTTCGAATTGTGTATAACGGCAAGCTCAAAAATCAAATAATTCATTCGTCGAAGACGCTGGTAAAGTCTTGAAAGAGAATGATGAGGCAGGCTGGGAGGCTCTCTCAAACTGGTACGATGAAAAGCAGGGCGAGACCGGCGATCTCTGGCATCGGGCTCTAATAGACCCCGCACTATTACGGTTAATCGGAGACCCCAATGGAAAGGACCTGCTCGATCTCGGTTGCGGGAACGGGTATCTCTCAAGGCGACTTGCTCGTCAGGGTGGGAGAGTGACTGCAGTGGACTCTTCACCCCGAATGATTGAGAACGCGAAAAAGCGCGATCCCAATCGTGAAATAAGATACGTTCTATCGGACACAGGGAAGCTCGATGCTATTTCATCTGACAGCTTCGACATCGTCTTTGCCAACATGAGCCTTATGGACATCGCGGATTGTGAGAAGGCTATTTCCGAGATAAGCCGGGTCTTGAGAAAGGGCGGAAAGTTTGTTGCCAGCATCTTTCATCCCTGCTTTGATAACGGCTCGAACTCTTCCTGGGTGATTGAGAAGAAACTCTACGAGTCCAAGATCTATCGCAAAATTAGGGCGTATCGAGAGCCCTTCTCTGAGCGGGTTCCATGGAAGCTGCCGCAATCGGATGAGAAAATGTTTACGATTGCATTTCACAGACCGCTAAGCTGGTATGCGAGGACAATTGCTAACTCAGGACTCGCGATCACGGCACTGGAAGAACCCGAGCCACAAGAAGAATTTCTGGATAAAGAGTCAGATGCCGCAGGGTTTCTTGAAGTACCGCTCCATCTTGTGATTGGTGCGGTGAAGCTCTAGCTCTCTAAAGAGAGCTATGGTTGCCGCCATCTTGCCTTAAACGCGGCTAGGGCAAAGAAAAATACAGTGAAGCCAAGCAAAACGGCCCAGCTAATCAATAGCTGGTTCTCAGGATATGATTGCAAACCCAGAACGGATTGCATGAGGATCGAAAGGTGAGTCGTGGGAGCGAGGTAGGCGAGGAATCTGTAGCTCGGTGGAATAACCTCGATGGGATAAAAGACCGGCGGAATGACCGTGAGAAGCGTCGAGACAAGCGAGGTTACAGAAAATGCACTTCGGCTGCGGAGAATGAAGGTCGAGAGGAAAAACCCAAAGGCGGAAGAAAATACCCACGCTAGGAGCATCACAACAATCGCCAATGGAAAACTCCAGGTGATCAGATGGAGATACCCGAAGAGGCAGATCAATACTACTAGTGAGGGCGTGACGAAAGTTAATTCACCCAGACTGAGACCCAGCATATAGTCGACGGCAGGGAGAGGAGAGGCAACGCAAAAGTCCTGAAATTTGAACTGGAGCCGGTTATAAGTTGCGTCTGCACCCAGGAAAAGTCCTGCGCCGACCAGAATTGAGATCGTCGCGCCAATCAGCCCGTAAGAGATGAAACTTGGACCGCCGATGACGAAGAGGAAAAAGAGCACGGTAAAAGGCGTCGTCGAGCTGAACACGATGAAACCAGGAGAGCGAATAGCGACAAGAATTCCGCTGTAGTAAGAGAGCGCGCCGATTGATCTCAGCCTTGCAGACAGGCCGCGTCTCCTTGGACCCAGCGGGGCCTGCCTTGGATTTTCCTGTTGGTTGTCTATCTTCTCAACTGTTACCATAATCGATCAATCTGCTCCTCCGTCGTCGTCGTTCTCTCCCTCGCCGACCAGATCGATGAACACGTCGTCCAAGCTTACCGGGGAGACGTTTGCTCTCGCTTTTCTTTCAATAGCTAGAGATGCGAGCCGGCTGCCTCGCTGTTCGTCAGTGAGTACTCGAAGATTTTCCCCAACACGCATCACCTTTCCGAACCCGTGAAGCTCATCTTCAGTAAATCCGGATGAAATATCGACGCGAATAGTTTCGCGAAGCGCGGATTTCAGCTCCTGCACCGTGCCTACCTTCAAAAGGCGCCCCTTGGAGACAATCGCTATTTTGTCTGAGATCGATTCAGCCTCGTCCAGATAGTGCGTAGTCAAAAGTATTGTTTTGCCCGCGTGCTTCAGGTCAACCATCAGTTTCCACACAGCTCTTCGCGCGACCGGGTCCAGCCCAATTGTAGGTTCGTCGAGAAAAATCAATTCAGCCTCAGTTGCAAGAGCCATCGCGACGAGAGTTCTCTGGCGCAGTCCTCCGCTGAGCTCATCGGAATGAACATTTGCGTACGGCGCGAGTCCCAGAAGGGAGAGTGTCCTTCTCGCCTGTGGTCTAGCTTCTCCGACACGCCAGCCACGCGCGGTAAGAGCGAACATGACGTGGTCGTATGGAGTGAGCGATTCGAACGTCCTCATTTCTTGAGGAACGGCTGCAATCCTCTCCCGGACTTCCTTTGTCTGCGATACCGCGTCGAAGCCGAGGACTCTTATCGTGCCAGAGGTTGGTTTCAACTGTGTTGCAGCCATCCGGAGAAACGTCGTCTTGCCGGCGCCGTTTTTTCCCAGTAGGGTGAAGATCGTGGCACGCGGAATCTCGAGAGTAACATCGGCTACTGCCGGCCGCGATGACTTGCCGTAGGTCTTCGAGAGTGAGATGCTCTCGATTGCGATGCCGGAAGAGGCGACCTGCAAAGTAGGTTGGATTTTACGTCATTTAAGAAAAGGATTTTCGTCACGCGTGTGAGAGGTATTCATAAAGGCCTTCAAGACAACTGACCCAGCCTCGTTCGTGTGAAGAATGAACTTTTTCATCCGAAATCTTCTCGTGGATTACTGTAATCTCAGTTTCTCCAGCATTAATTGGCTTGAAGGTGACAGACACTTGCTCGACATTTCTAGAGCTCGGTCTCTCTCCGTCGTTTTTCTCATTCATAACTCGCCAAGTGTAAACGAGTTTTCTGGGCGGATCAACAAGCGTGAATTCCCCTAAAATCCAGATCAAGCTTCCGTCGGGAAACAGGTTGCCGATTCTGAATTTCCCGCCGACCCGCAGGTCAATTTCTGCTTCCGGACATACGGCCGGTTTTGGACCCCACCATTTCTTCAACTGAGCTGGATTCGTCCAGGCTTCAAAGACGCGTTCAGGCGAAGATCTGATGGTTCTGCGCACGACGAGAAAAAACTGGCTGTCGCCCGGCGACTGTTTTGTTTCCATTATAAAACCCCAACTGGTATGGTCATTCTTTGTCTGATTTCTCGATGTATTCCTTCAGAGCGTCGAGATTTCCTTCCCAGAATGTTCTGTAGTGTGACAGCCACTTTTCTGCGTCTTCGAGTGGTTTTGCCGAGATTCTGCAGTGGTGAACCCGCCCTTCAATCGTTCTTTCGACGAGCCGAGCCGATTCCAACACTTTCAAGTGTTTTGAGATCGCAGGCAAAGAAATGTCAAATGGTTCAGCAAGCTCGGTCACGGTTTTTGATCCACGCATTAAACTCGAAAGCATCTTCCTTCGAGTACTGTCCGACAGTGCATTGAATACAACATCCAGCTGAGTCTCTTGCCGTAGAGAATTTCTTGCAGATCTGGTCATAGAATGTAATGAATCTCCTTTTTTGAAATTCTAGGTCTGACCATCATTAGAAAAGAGTCCCTTCAATATCGTTAACTAAATGGTTAAATATTATCGGAGTTCCGTTTTCGACTCCGGAAGTTGTAAAAAGAATGTCCAGCATCCATCAGGAAGTCGACATCACCGGAAGTCCCGAGAAAATCTACAATACTCTATTGAGTTCGCAAGATTTTAGCAGAATGACCGGCGGTCTGCCAACAAAGATTGACGGACAAGAAGGAGGATCATTTTCGTGCTTTGGCGGAGCTATTGTGGGAAGGAATGTTGAGCTTGTCTCAAACCGAAGGATAGTGCAGGCATGGCGGGTAAGCGATTGGGCACTGGGAACTTACTCTATCGCAAAGTTTGAATTAACGATTAGGCCGGATGGCGGAACTCATCTTGTTTTCGACCACAAAGGGTTCCCGGAAGATCAATTCGATCATCTGAATAGTGGATGGAAGACAAACTACTGGGATCCTCTGGAAAAACACCTCTCCCAGTAGAGGCAAAAGAAAAGAGTCTTGCATTGGCCCCTCACGAGCCAAATTGATGTTCTCGATTATTTGTTAGACTCTATAGATCTGCAATCATCGAATAAGGAACGACACGACTGCACCGAGCATGAAGGCTGACGCGAAAAGCATCGGCATGGTTAGCCACAATGGCAGATTGGAAAAGTCGTTGAGAGCTATCGCCAATGAAGGTGGACTATTGGATTGTGGCTTTACAGGAAAGGTGATCTCGGAAACTGGGAGTCTAACGATAGATTGAACAGGCAACGCCGGCTGCCTACTGGTCTTCACCTTTGATCTCGAGTTTACTTGTGGGATGCTCCAGTTGAATGACAATTTGTTCACCCTAGAGAACGGAACACTTGAGATCCGAGTTGTCACAAATTTTGCTGCAAATGTAGCTTGCAGTTTGGTAGTCGTGGCAATTTTAGAGACTCCACGATAGACGGCCGTACCTAGGTAAGCCATCGCTGATTTTAGACGTGCGATCTTAACTGAGATATTGATGCGCCTGAAAAATGAAGTAATCTGAACTACTGTTACGCTTACTTTACGATTGCCCTGCGAAAAAAAAGTTTTAGTGAAAGAGGTAACGCCGGATTTCTTCAGCCGTTCGATCTTGATCGAGGAAATAATGTACTTAATTGAAGTAGACGATTTGATTACCATGATATTCAGAGTCCTCAGAGTTCCCGCTCTAATTGTCACCACTATCTTTTCTAACTTGTACGAGAGTTGACTAGCCAGTTTCCTTATCCGTTCTTCATTTCTTGTGGACATCATTTGCATTTGAGTTCTTCTTCACTTCGTTGATTATTTGGCGTCGGAGAGTTTTCCCTATAAACGCTCTGGTTTTCAGGCCAGTTGGATCAATATTTTACTCAAACAATTTGGACAATTTTAGGGCGTTTGGGTTGAAACATGCGTTGCTTCGTGGACCAACGATTTAGGGCGCTGTCGAGTACATGTCGCACTCTCTCATATCAATTTTCGAAGCGCGATATTCCGTCGGGTCTTGGGTTTTTCAAGGGAAATTACACTCGCATGAAAGTAAAATAAAATTGACAGATTATGCTTTGGCTTTTTCGGCATCCCGCAAAAGCCAAATTCACCGAAAATGGAGAACGCCGATTTTTGAATTCAAGACATGGGGAAGTTGTATAAGGCGGGCTTGCTTTGGCCAAGGCAGGGAAGCTTTTCTCGGAAAAAGTGACTATTCAAATTGACACTACAATCGCCAGTTATGCAAATTGCCCTTTCGGATCCTACCATTGCAACCGCCACTCTGGTCATAATTCTTATCGTATTGTTTCTCGCCTACTATTTTCTCGGACGGGGAGTTTTTCTGGTCAGAGAAAACCAGATCGGAGTTTTGATAAAGAAGTTCGGAGGTCAGAGTATGCCTCAGGGGCAAATTATTGCTCGCAAGGGTCAGATCGGAATCCAGGCGCACACCTTGATGCCCGGTCTTTACTTCCGGAATCCAGTATTCTGGCATATCAAGAAATTTCCCATTACAGAAATTCAAGAAGAGCAGATCGGAGTTGTTGAATCTGTTGACGGCGAGGCACTACCAAAAGCGCGCCTCCTCGGCGACGCCGTAGAAAGCGCCCACTTTCAGGATGGGGAAGCTTTCCTTGACAACCATGGCAAGAAGGGACCCCAAATAGACCTCCTCCAGCCTGGGAAATACAGGGTCAATCCGCTTTTGTTCAAGGTCACTGCGCAGCCCGCTACTATGATTGGCCCAAATGAAGTTGCCATATTGACGGCGCAGGACGGAGCTCCGCTTCCGTCGGATTTTATCGTCGCCCCAAAACCGTTTGAGAAACCGGATCCCGATGGCAAGTTTCCGAACGCGCGATCCCATCACTATTTTCAGGATGGTCAGGCTTTCATAGACAGCGGCGGATACAGAGGATCGCAGCAGGATACCTTGCAGCCCGGGAAATACTACATCAACTCGCTGCTATTCACCGTAACCAAGGTTCCCAAGTTTGAGGTACCGCCTGGCTTTGTTGCAGTCCTTAGATCAAACGTCGGAAAAGAAATCGTCCAGCCCCAGACCGTTCCGCTTTCTATTGCACAGGCGTCGAATCTGGGTTCTCAACTGATTTCAGATGTAGAGAAGGTACTGATCTCGGACGTTAACCAGAGAGGCATCTATGACAAGCCGCTCACGCCAGGAACTTACAACTTGAACACAATAGCATTCACAGCGTATCCGGTTCCAACCAGTGCCATTATGGTTGACTGGGCGGACGCTGAAAGCCCACTAGCAGCGAAGATGTCGAGACCGGAATCAACTCCTACAAAGAACATTTCTGACTATCCGTACCTTACCGATCAAACAGTGAAGGGCGTTTCATACTTCCAGTTCAGTCAGCTGAACGTTGTTTCAAAAGATGGCTTTCAACTTGAGGTAAGCGTACGCATGATCATCCGGGTAGCGCAGGAGAACGCGGCTTTTGTAATCGCCCGCTTTGGATCAGTTTTCAACTTGATCAGCCAGATCGTTCACCCGCTGATTGATTCTTCGTTCCGGAACAGCGCTGGCGAGAAGAAAGCGCTCGAATTTTTCCAGAGCAGGACAGATTTACAGAGGGAAGCTCTTGATCGTGCAAAGACCGAGTTTGAAAAGTACCACGTCGAGGCTCAAAACCTCCTAATTTCTTACATCGACATCCTGGATAAGAGTCTCCTCGACACCCAGACGCAGAAGGAAATCGCGTTGCAGCAGCAGGCGCAGTATCAGGAGCAGGCGAAAGCTCAGGAGCAGAGGATCGATGTCGAGACAAAGAAAGCTACCGCCGACAAGCAGCCCGACGTGGTCGCATCAAAACTGCAGATCACAATAAACCAGAACCTTGCGCTGGCTCAGATTGAACAGGCGAAGGGAATCAGCGTCTCGACGAGTACTCAGGCGGATGGACAGTCTGAAGCAATCCGAAAAGTTGGACAAGCTCAGGCAGATGCGTACCTCGCCCAGGTCAAATCTTTAGGGCAGAGCAATGTTGCCATGGTGAATCTCATGGACCGAGTGAGGGATGGGAAAATCCAGATCACGCCGGAGACTCTCGTAGTTTCAGGTGGAAGGGACGGAGATACGGCATCTTCCACGCTATTTTCGGCGTACCTTGCAACCCTTCTACAGAAAGGATCAGCGCAACCGGAATCATTCAATAATGGAGGCAACGCAGAACCAATGGTGGTAAAGAATCCACCCGACGGTTCCCCGTCAACCATAACGTATCCTTCGGTAAATACAAATAAAATGTCGAAGGGAAGTACGCAGCAGCAGTAGGCGGGACCGTGATGCGCAGATCAAGTTCTCGGTCAGCGATCGGTCACCTAGTTTATGCGCTAGTGGTAGTTGGGATTGTGATCATTATCATACTCGTTACAGTGATCTTGACCCGAAATAACCAGCTATCGACCCAGGCGCAGGCTGAAGTGACGTACTTCAACAACCAGCCGACGATTCCGACCCAGTCTTGCACGAATCTCGTCGTAAACTACCAGAGGGCCTCTCAGGACTCTTCGACGTACTCTCAGTTTGTGCCGTCAAACTTTTTCCAGAATCTTTCAAACCAGTACCTGACAGAAATAAACGCGAAGACCTGTCCCTCGAGCTAGTTGAATCAGGTCGCCATACTTTACTCGCTTTTGCACGTCTTGAAGCAGGCGATTAGTCCTCAGGATAACCATTAAACGACTACAGGATTAGTCGATTCTCCTAACTGAAATTCTCTAGAATTTCCATCTTTTCCCACGAGGATCATAATCGCCACGTGAAAGATGGAATCAAGAGATCAAGCTAGTAATCAAACTTCGGAGCTTCGAGAACAAACGGACGACCAGAAGGAGTCTACAGGAAGTGCGGTTACCGGTAGATCCGTTGCAGCGCTTATCGCTGCGCGAGCCGTATACGCCTTAAACTGGCTTAATGTCGGCGCGCTCTATTCGCTGATGCAATCCGACCTGAAAGGCGGAGTTTCTGGTCTGGGGACGCTCACCTCAAGTTTCTTTTTGGGAATCGGGTTATTCCAAGTTCCCGGCGGAATTCTTGCTGCAAAGTGGGGACCGAAAAAGGTAGTCGTGATCGGCATTATGCTTTCATCGGTTTCCGCCGGTGCCGTTGCCCTGACTTCAGAAATATTCGAAGCCTCGGTCCTTCGGTTCCTCGCTGGCGTTGGAATGGCATTCGTATTTTCCCCATCGATAGTCATAGTTGCAAGTTACCTCGGACAGCACAGATCAGGCGCCAATGTGGGATTATTCAACTCTGCGTTCAGCGTCGGAGGAATTGCGGGATTGTTTGGGTGGACGGTGATAGCGTCGGTTACGGGATGGAGAGCGAGTATTGAGCTCAGCGGTGCAATCGGGATTATCAGCGGAATTCTCGTGATATTGCTAGTGCCCGACGAGCATGTTCTTTCTTTCAAGGTCGAGCGAACCAAGCTAGTATCGATAATCAAAGACAAAAGATTGATCCTTCTCGGACTCGGCACACTCAGCCTGACAATTGGGAACAACCTGATTGCGGCTTTCATGACATACTATCTCCATAACAGTCTTGGTGTGGGCCTTTTGCTCGCTTCTTCCGTTACGGCGCTGATGATCTTGATGCCTTTGTTCTCCGCCCTAATCGGTGGGAGAGAGTACGACAGGATGAAAAAACCAAGACTTTTGATGCTTACAGCGGATCTTGGCATGGCTGGAGCTCTGGTAATCTGCTCGATTAGAAGTCTCTATGCGGCTGTCATCGGTACGGTTTTTGCCGGAATTGTTTTCGGAGTCGGCCTCACAACTGCTTTCGCGGCAGCCAAGGATCTCAATAAAGAGCCGAAGCAGTACGACACGCTTGCTATATCCTGGGTGAACTGCTTGTCGCTATTTGGTAATTTTGGACCGCCGCTAGTCTTTTCGTATCTCGCTGTGACACTTGGTTACTCGGCAGCCTGGCTTGGAGGTTCGGGCATGGTCGTTCTGCTTTTGATTTCTCTGCTATTCATGTCAGAGGGAATCGTGAGAAAGCCCTCCTCGTAGTTCGCGGTTCAGTCAAACTTTGGCAAGCTTAAAGTCACCTGTGCTGCGTTTTGTCGGATCATGACAGGCAACGTGCAACTTGGCGTGGATGTTTCCCTCTCGCCCTTAGATGCATTCGATGTGTTTGTTGATGAGCTAAGCCTTGCTCTGGACAAACGAGGAATGAAATTTGATCCACTGGAAGGCGGCAGCGTCAGAGAAGGAAACTATGTTGTTGGCTTTGTTGAGGAATGGAAGCCCGGAACTAGTCTCTCTATGCTGTGGCACCCAAAAAACTGGGAGGATAACACGGAGAATAAATTGAGTGTCACTTTTACTGCTACAACCGGTGGAACGCGCATCACGATTGAAAGCCAGGATTGGGGTCGAGTACTCAGGGATGACAAGACTGAGCTGCTCGGGTGGTTTACAAGTGAGATAGCTGCACAATTGTTCTTGGCTTCTTCACCAAACCGGCTGGGTGACTGGATCACTGACAGAAATGCTCGCAGTCCTTCCGGAGCGCGATCCCGGCAAACTTATAGGAATCCCACGTATCACATGCCCAATTTTCTTGCCATTTTGGAACTCCTTTCACTTGGGCCGGATGACTATCTCCTAGAGGTAGGATGTGGCGGAGGAGCATTTCTCAAAGCAGCTTTGAAGACTGGTTGCAGGGCTGCAGCCATTGACCATAGCGCAGATATGATCAGACTTGCTACCGAAGAAAATCGCGATGCGATCTCCAAGCACCGACTTTCGCTCACAAAATCAGAAGCCGATTCAATTCCGTACCCACATGATACTTTTACCTGCGCCGTCATGACAGGCGTACTTGCATTTCTACCTGATGCATTGGTCACGTTTAGAGAAATATCCAGAGTCCTAAAGAGAGGAGGCAGGTTCGTAGCTTTTACGAGCACAAAAGAACTCAAGGGAACCCCCGCGACGCCGGAGCCAATTGCAAGCCGCGTCCACTTTTACGAGGATGGCGAACTCGAAAGTATGTTAGGGCAGGCTGGTTTCTCTTCTGTTAGAATAGAACACCGTTCCTTCTACGATTATGCCAAGAGAGCAGGCGTCCCTGAAACAGATCTTCAACTGTTCAGGGGAACGACAGGATCTCAACTGATAGTTGCCCAAAAAGATTGAGCGGCAATTTTTCTTCAATCAGTGTTGGACAAGTTGTGCCCTAACTGGACAACGCAGAAAAGATTTTCGTCGGGATCCTTCAATACAACGAAATCTTCCTCGGGATCGTATTCCTGGGGGTGACGAGTTGCTCCCAACTTTAACAGACGGTTAACCTCGCCGGTCTGATCCTTGGTATAAAGGTCAAAGTGCAGCCAATTTCTTCCAAGAAGTTTTTCCGACTGCTGGACCTGGTTCAATGATACGCTTGTATTTCGCTTATCGGGATCTTCGAGCACGACCCATCCACCTTGGGCGGGTTGCCTTGGAGTATAGTGCAAAGCTTCCTGCCAGAATGACAGCATGTCGTCAAAATTGACGCAATCGATTACGACGGAGCCGATCTTCAGTCCGGAACGCTCAGACAATCTGTTTCATCTTGGTCTTTACACATTCTTTTATTTTCTACGACCTGCAAGGCTTGCATTTCTGATCAAAGATAACCCGATTGACTGAATGAACGTATTTCGTCTTTTTTGTATCCGATCGATTTCAGGATTGATTCATTGTCCTGACCAACCTTCGGAGCAAGTAAGGTGATTTTCTTTCTGGCTTTGTTAGCAACGCCATTTGGGGACAATGCCACTCTTACCACGTCATTTTTACCATCGAACAAGTTGTGCGTCTCCATTAAGACTCCGAGATTTCGCAGTTCAACGTCATTGTAGACTTCATCAATTGATCTAACTTCGGCACAGGGAACTGATGAGCTCAATTTTTCCAAAAGTTCATCGCGATCCAATTTTAAGACAGCTTCTTGAACCGCGCCTTCGGTCTCTACTCTATGACTGATTCGGTAATTCATTTCATCATAACTGGGATCCAGTTTCAGATCCAGTATGGAAGATAATTTCTTCCATTGTTGGTCGCTGAGTGTTGCGATGAGTACCCGCTGATCGTCTCTCGTTTTGAACACCTTGTGCGGCGAATAGCCAGCGTGACCCGAGCCTAACCTCTTCGGTAATTTCCCAGTCATGCCAAAATAGGTCAGCCAGTAGCCGTTCCAGTATACTGCCATATCGAGCAATGATATTTCTACGAACTTTCCTAACTTCTTCTTTAATTTATTTCGCTCCAAGATTCCGCAAAGAACCTGGATCGCCCCGTAGGCTGCCGCTCCCAGATCTACCGAGGGATTTCCTACCCTTACCGGTTCGCCATTTGAGTTGCCCGTCAGCGACATCATGCCGCTCAAGGCCTGAGCTACCGCGTCAAAGGCAGGTTTCTCGTAATACCTGCTCTTCGAGGAAAAGCCCTTGATTGAACAGTAGATGAGACCAGGATTGAATCTTCGAAGCGAATCGTAAGAAAATCCCAAGCGGCTGGAAACGTCCGGGCCCATGTTTTCTAAGAAAACATCAACTTTTTTCCTTGCAATTAGGCGGTGGAGAATTTCCTGTCCGGCTTTTGTTTTCAGGTTCAGTGAGAGGCTTTTCTTTCCAAGATTGTAATTCAGAAAGCCCCAAGGGCTGACTGTCCTTGATGGGTCGCCGATTCCGGGCTGTTCGATCTTTATGACGTCAGCTCCGAGTTCCCCCAGCAGAGATCCCATCGCAGGTCCTGCGACAAGAGAGGACACTTCAACAACAGTAATACCGTCGAGAGGAAACACCAATTTTTGATGGACTATCTCGCTAATCGCAAAAGAGAAGGCTACCTTCAACTTCGATTTAGAAACTAATTTATCATTTTTTATCGCCCAGAGAAAATCGCGACGTCAGTGAACTTTGAGTTAACCGAAGAGCAGGAGCTCATCAGAAAGAAAATCAGAGATTTTTGCGAGACCAGATATCCAAATAGCCACTGGAGAGACCTCGACCGGAGAAAAGAATACCCAGAAGAGTTCGTCAGGGATCTGACGACCGAGGGATTTCTTTCGTGTCTAATTCCGCAGGAATACGGAGGCTCTGGACTCGGCATTCTCGAAGCAAGCATCATACTTGAGGAAATCAATCACTCGGGAGGAAACAGCGCAGCATGTCACGCGCAGATATACACCATGGGTGCCGTCCTGCGGCATGGAAGTGAAGAGCAAAAAAGGCGCTACCTGCCGAAGATAGCGAAAGGCGACCTGAGACTACAATCATTTGCAATTACAGAGCCTCAGGCTGGAATCGACACGACAAGAATTCAAACGCTTGCGACGCGCAGTGATGACGGATACGTGATCAACGGACACAAGGTGTTCACCTCCCGGCTCCAGCACTCGGATCTCATGCTTCTTCTGGCACGGACGACTCCATACGAGCAGGTCGAGAAAAAGACGGATGGAATGAGCATCTTCCTTGTTGACCTGCACAAAAACTCTCAAGGGATAAGATTCAATCCGATCGAAACAATGCTCAATCACGAAACAAACGAGCTCTTCATGGAAAATCTAATCGTCCCACGCGAGAATCTTATCGGAAAAGAGGGCGACGGATTCAGGTATATTCTGGACAGCATTAATGCGGAAAGAATTCTAATCGCATCCGAGTGCATCGGAGACGCGATGTTTTGCCTCCAGAGAGCGGTCGAATATGCGAAATCTAGGATAGTCTTTGACCGACCCATCGGAAAAAATCAGGGTGTTCAGTTTCCTCTAGCTTCTGTGTATGCAAAAATTCAGGCTGCTGATCTCATGCGGTACAAGGCAGCAAGCCTGTTTGATCTAGGAAAGCCATGTGGAAACGAGGCAAATCTCGCGAAACTGCTTTCGTCGGAAGCTTCGGTGGAAGCTGCAAATGTCGCAATGACGACTCTTGGAGGATATGGCATGACAAAGGATGCCGATGTTGAAAGGAAGCTCAGGGAATCAAGGTTGTTTGTCGTCGCGCCGATTCCAAACAATATGATTTTGAGCTACATTGCTGAACATATTCTCTCGCTTCCGAGATCGTACTAGAACATGTTTAGAGCATTCAAGATCCTGGGATTTGCTTTCAAGCTACTGTCGAAGGCGTCGCGCCCGTAAATTTCTCCAGCTGGAGATCAAGAAGAGCCGGTCTTCCTTTCCGAACCAAATCAATCGCAACTGGAAGCTCCCTCTCAAATTCTTCGACATTGTATATTGTCCTGGATTCCACCCCGAACCCCCGCGCGATTGAAGAGAAGTCTATCTTTGGTTTGTCAACATCCAAGAATTCAAAATCCCCTGCATCTCTTGCCCAGTGCTGTGAAGAATCTCTGATCGGATGCCACTCTGCGGCCCAGCATGCGTTGTTCAAGATTACATAGAGAACTCCGATTCCGTAGTGGGCGCAGGTCCACAGAGCCGAGTCGATATTCCCAAAGATTGCGTCCCCGTCGCCGGTTGTGCAGATGACGACTTTATCAGAGCTGGATATTTTCCCGGTCTTGTACGAGCCCATGTCAGTGACATCAACGTATTTTCTCTGCGCAAGTGCAACACCATACGCCATTCCGAGAGCAGGTCCTAGATGGCCGCTCGGATTTCCAAAGTAAGAACCGGGCCTGTTTATTTCAACGGTTTTGAGAAGCGTTTCCCAGGAGGAAGCAGCCGCATTCACCCACGATACGTCGTCAGTAATTTGTTTGTTGAGCACGTATCCAATCGACCAGTTGTCGAGCTTTCCAACTTCATAGCTCTGCTTTGCTTTCTTCCTCCACTTCTGGATCATCTCATCGTGGCTTTCTCCCAGTTTTGCCAGTCTTTCGTGGATTCTTTCTTTTTGAGATCCTGACAATCTTGAGCTTCCGGCACGAATGAGTTTCCGGAGCGTCGGATTTGAATCGCAGACTGCCCTAATTGTTGCTGGGACGAGTGAAGCTCCATAGTCGCCTCCAGCGTAAACGTCTTGCCTGTGCAGTGGGTCGCTTGTAATGTCGATGACGTCAACTTGACCCCTGAAAGTCTGGTGAGCCAATAGTCCCATTTCAAGTGCAACAACGAGGTCAGTTTGGGATGGAATTTCCGGTTCTGTGTAGCGGCTCAGGAACCCCTGATGTAGACGATCTGAAATTGGGTAACTCATGAAGAACCTGCGTTCCATTACACCGATCCCGAATAGATTGGCGAAATCAATCAGTGAGTTCACCGCTTCGGGATGCCTGCCTAAAACGGAGGTTACGAGTACAGGATTGTCATTGCTCAGAATTTCGTCAACTATTTTTTCAACTGTATCGTCGTCAGGGACTCTCGGAGATGTCCTTGGCTCTCCGCTGGTGTTAGCTGTCCAGCCTTTCTGCACGGTCTGCGCCATCAGGTCCTGTCTCAGGGTAACGTAAACCGGAGCTTGGTGTTCGGAGAGTGTTTCGAAAAACGCTTTTTCAATATCGTCGGGCATTGACTCTAGAGAATTTACCTGTGCCAGCCACTTTACCCAGGGCATGACAATAATCGGCTGGTAAATGCTGTAGTGCAGTTCTGGCGCGCCGGTTTCAATTGGAACGCCGGGCACGTTAGCTGATGCAAAGATCAGAGTAGGCGAAGAGTTCATGAACGCCCCGAATACTGCGCCAATTGCGTTCTGGGTTCCGACCATACGGTCTATCAATGCTACACCTTCACGACCGGAGGCAAGTGCATAACCGGTCGCCGCGCTTACCGTTGTGAACTCGTGCAGTCCCTGTATCCACTTTGGTGGTTTTTCAACAACCATCGCATCTTGGATATCCGGCATCCCAGCACCCGTGGTTCCAAAAACGAAATTAACGCCCTTGAGCTGTAACAATCTAACGAACCATTGCCCGCCGGTCTTGACGTTGAGCTCTCTTTTTTTCAGGCCTCCCTCCCCAGAAAGATGATCCCGCGTACTTTTGTCTGTTGCTGAATTCATTTTATCCCGGCTGATAATCGAAGCTGTTGAACGAGGCGAATCAATCTCTTGATGTAGCTTTGGTTCGAATTTTATTTCTAAGCCATAAAAAACAATTATTGTATATGAATTTATTAGCGCGAGCTACTTCCATTTCTGATTGGATTTCCTGACCATGAAAGCGCGCTCAAATTCCATAATCAGCGCGTCATTTTGATTGAAACCCTTTGTCCTTACTGTTACGATTCCCATGGTCGGATGCGATTTCGACTCTCTTTTTTCAACCACTTCAGATCTTGAATGAATGGTATCTCCTGCGAAAGTAGGATGCATGACTTTCCAGTTAGTCATTCCAAGCATGATTCCATTCTTGCTCGTATCACCGACGCTTAGACCAAATACGAGTGACAGAACAAACAGAGAGTTTACAACCAGTCTCCCTTCGAACGGAGGATCAGAAAAATTCTGTTTAACGTACTCCTGGTTAAAGTGAATTTGGTTTGAGTTGCAGGTGAGCAGGGTGAACCAGATATTGTCGGTGTCTGTAATCGTGCGGCCGCCAGAGTGGTTTAATGCTTGACCGATCTTGAAGTCATCGTAAAATGGACCTTCCTCAAACTGGTTATCGAGTGAGCCGGACATACCTATACGGTCTACGCTGAACGCTTTGATTTATCAGGTTGTCTTTGTCAGAGTATTGTTAGCAGCTGGTTTGACAGGAACTCCTCTGTCAGCAAATGGCGATAACATTTGAGATAAAGACGGCAAGAACGAAGGCGTTTGTGAGGTGGACTACGACGACGACATCGGAGGAAAACGCAAGTAGTCCCAGAACTCCCTGAATGATAAAATCTACAATGGTAAGTATCGAGACGATGAAAATACTTGATTTACGGCCGTAGGTTCTGAAAATTAGGGCAGTTGTAATGAGAAGGACGACGAAAGTAATGATTCCCCAAACTATGTGATACCCGATTGGGAAATTCAAAAGAACGGAACTCCCTCCAAGTATTACCTGGACGAAAAGCATTCCACCCACTACGTTGGCCATAATCCTTGCAGGCCCCAAAAGCTATCCCTCTTTTTTCTCGATATGATGCAGGGAAATTAAGTTATTCGTTTTGTGAAGAAAATCTAGAGCAATCTCTTCGAAGATTCTCGCTAGCCTCACATTTTTTCTCAGATTTCTTGCTTATGGGAGGGGAAAATAATTCTTCCCCAGATCACATTTTAATTGGGAGGAGAGTGACAGCATCACGGCACAACAGGCTTTAATTGTGCAATTGGTAACGCCATCCCGGGTTATCTTTTGGAATACGTCCGACTCGGATCTACAGGAATGAAAGTTTCTCGAATCTGCCTTGGTGTGATGTCGTTTGGAAACTCCGCGGAATGGATGATCGAGATCGAAGCGGCAAAGCCAATCATGAAACGCGCTCTAGATCTAGGGATTAATTTCTTCGACACGGCCAACGTGTACTCAAATGGAAGGTCGGAAGAAATTACAGGTGAATTGTTGAAGGGAGTTCGCGACGAGGTGGTGATTGCGACAAAGGTAAGAGGAAATGTGGGACCCGGTGTGAACGACTCTGGGTTATCGAGATACCACATCATGAAAGAGATTGACAAATCCCTAAAGAGACTCCAGACCGACCGAGTCGATCTATACCAGATCCACCGGCTGGACTTTGAGACGCCGATTGAGGAGACACTCGTCGCCCTGGACGATCTGGTACACGAAGGAAAGGTGAACTATATCGGCGCATCCAGCATGTTCGCGTGGCAGTTTGTAAAATCTCTTTTCACAAGCGATCTTCTCGGAATTTCGAGGTTCGTCTCTATGCAAAACCACTACAGCCTTGCGTACAGGGAAGAGGAAAGGGAGATGATACCACTGTGCAAGGACCAGAATATTGGAATCATACCATTCAGTCCGCTGGCGAGAGGGTTTCTCAGCGGCAAGTACAAGCGAGGGGACGTCCCCAATACAGCGAGAGCCAGATCGGATCAATTGCTTCCGGAGAGGTTTTTCCGCCCGGAAGATTTCGACGTGGTTGAAAGAACCGTGGTTATTGCAAAGGAGAAAGGCGTGACTCCGTCCGAGGTCGCTCTCGCGTGGCTGTTCCACAGAGGAATTACTGCGCCAATAATCGGGGCAACGAAGGTTGAGCACATTGAAGAAGCGGTTGCCTCTATTGAATTGAAACTATCATCTGACGAGATGAAGCGACTTGAGGAGCCGTACAAGCTGCATCCAATAATTGGACACACTTAGTATATAGAAGCCGGTCTTCGTGGATCATCCTATTAGGTTTCATTCAAGGCATGAAACCGGTTAGAACGGCAATGATCAGCGAGATTGCAATTACCGTCATAATTCCCACTGATGAGAACAACATCAGGTGCTTTCTCATCATTGGTGACAAGTGCAAATCGGTTTCGAGTTCGGAAAACCGGAATTTGAAGATGCGCTTCCTTCAAAACTGAAGGAAGAATCTGGAATGGAAATCTGAAAAATGTTTGAAGCGCGGCGGTAACCCTAACGCCTCGAAAGATATTTTCTTAATGAGTTAGATGAAAAACTCTCTCAAGTTTTTCCCATCCTCGACATAGACCTTGAGACAGCAGAGCATTTGCATCCAGCCTGCACAGTGGTGATATGATTCATCTAAAGCCTCTTCGTTTTCTTTCCAGCCAGATTCGGAAATTTTTAACAAAGTAGAATTCTCGTCAAGCCTCTCGAATGTCATCTCAACTCGCAGTTTCTTGCTTGTCTTTGTGTTTTCCCATTCAAACAGAATTCTCTTATCCTTTGAGACTTCTCTCACATATACTGGATAGGCGCCAGGGAACTCGGAAAATTCCCACATTACCGTGGTCCCTTCATCCAGCGGACCAGTTGCGCGGGCCCTTGCAAAGTACACGCTCAATTTTTTCGGGTTGTAAATGGCGTCAAAGACCTCACCAACCGGCTTCTTGATCTTCGCCTGAACTTGAAACCGTAGTTCCATATTATTCTCTTCGGTTCCGCGAAATCAGAAAAAGAATTCTCTCAGATTTCTTCCGTCCTCTACGTACATCTTTAGTGAACAGAGCATCTGCATCCATCCACTGCAGTGGCTGTATGATTCGTCCAGCGACTGTTGATTTTCCTTGAATCCGGAACAAGAGATTTTGACGAGTGTTGAATGATCGTCAAGCGGCTCAAAGCTAAACTCGACTGAAACGGGGCTGGTTCCCGGAAGCGACCACTCGAAAGCAATCGTTCTATTTTGGATTACATCTGTAATGTTAACAGGGAAATTTCCGGGAAACTCTGCGAATTTCCAGATGATGGATTTTCCCCTGTCCATAGAGCCACTTGAACCGCCATTTGTAAAGTACGCACTCAACTTTGCGGAATCATGGACTGCTTCAAAAACTTCGCTGACTGACTTTCTGATTTTCGCCTGTACCTGAAACCTTAATTCCAAGTTAGATGGCATACGGGTCTTGACTGCTTTCGTAATATGTTATATAAAGATAACATTTCCAAAAGGGATCGAACTCACGACCTAGTCCTGAGAGCACTCTGCAGCTCAAAGAGGCGAAAAATGCTCGATCTCTTGAAAGACAAACCCAGAACCACTGGAGAATTGTGCGACTACTTCAAAGAGCTTGACCGGTGTACGGTGATGCTACATCTCGATGTTCTTACGAAAGCTGACTTGGTCATAGTAAAGCGAGAGGGACGCAATCGTTGGAATTACATCAACCCGCTGCCAATCAAGGAACTATACGACCGGTGGATCAGCGGATATGCCACCGGTGCAATCGACCTGCTAGCTCGAATGAAAATGGAAATCGAAAAGTGAGTTCTTACTCTTCGATTCTCAAAGAGGATCTCAGCCTGTTATGCAAGCCTTCACGACATCGATAGTCCGCGCAAACCATACGTCATCGTGTAATTTCAAATGCTCAATCAATTTCTCAAGGACAAGCATTCTGTGTCCTCGCCCGGTAACCTGCGGGTGGAAAGCCATGCTGTAAACTCCTCCAGGAACATTTGCCCGCATGTAATCGAAATCTCCGATCCAGTTTTCCAGCGCATCCGAACCGGATCTCAAGCCGGATCCCGGATAACCGGGGATGTGCTCAAAGTAGGGAAAGTCATCCAAGTTCCACGCGACCGGAACTTCGATAAGCGAGCTCTGCTTTCCGAACCTGTAATTTCCCCGCACGTAGCTGTCTCCCACACGTATTTTGTATGGAAGATAGTCGTTGGCCATCATGCTAGAATCGTAAAGAAATCCCTCGCTAAGGAGTATTTTCATTGTGTCCCAGCCGGGCTTCCACGCCGGAGCCCGGTAGCCCAGAGGTCTTTCTCCAATCAGATCCTCCAGGATATCAACTCCCTTTTTGATGATCTTCCGCTCTTGCGCCAGCGTAAGATCAAACGGAACTTCGTGGAGATAATTGTGATGAGCTACTTCGTGTCCCCGCTTGTGAATTTCCAAGACAAGATCGGGATAGACTTCGGCCGTGTGTCCAGGAACAAAGAAAGTACCTTTGATCTGGTGCTTGTCTAAGAGATCGAGGATCCTTGCAACTCCAACCGCGCCGAACTCTCCACGAGAAACTTCCGTCGGGGTTACCTGCTTGAACGACCCGATCCGGAGCGAAATCGCGTCAAAGTCAAATGAGAGACAGACTGCAAATTTCTTGTTCTCAGGCATCTGAACGGCAAGAGTGGATAATGTCAAATTGAACTGAGAATGCTTGAGAACGAGATTTAAGTTTGAATGAAGATCTAAATGGATATTCGTTTACATCTTTCCGAGTTGACGAATATTCCAAAGTGACTTCTTACGGCAATACCAAGAATCTCGGTTCGGTTTCGGCTCGCTATTTTAGGGCGTGAATCTTTTATTGGCTTGCAGAAACGGGTGCCCTTCTTGTTTCTGCAAGAAGCTCTGACACTTTATTTTCCATTTCCTCGTAATTACCCTCCCCAACATGCTCGTAGCGGATTTTACCCTCTGCGTCTATGATCGCCTGTCGTGGCCAGTAGTGGTTTCCGTAGAGCTTCCAGGTGGTATTGCCAGAATCGAGTGCAATAGGATATTCCAGGTCGAACCCGATCACCGCTTTTCGAACGTTTTCCGGATTTCTCTCGTAGGGAAACTCTGGTGTGTGCACGCCGATCATGACAAAATTTCCATCCGAGGAAAAACGTTGGTACAGCCGTCGAAAGTGTGGTCTTGTGTTTATGCAGTTGACGCAGCCGTACGTCCAGAAATCAAGGAATACTACCTTGCCTACCATCTCCTTGAGAGTAAGGGGCTTTGAATTAATCCAGCCCTGAATATCCTGAAATTCCGGGGCAATCTTATCATTGCGCTTCATTCGAAAATTCACTTTCGCTAGTACGTTGGAGAAAGAAATGTCCTAAATAGGTTTGTTCAAAATCTGTTCGCTCTTTATTCAGGATGTTCTCGAAACGTTGCTAAAGGCAAAACTAAGAAAATCCAAATTCATCTCATCTTGGATCATGTTTCATGCAAATTACCAAGCGTGTTTGACTGAAATTATCGGTCTAGTATTTGTTATCGGCGAAGCATTAAACCGAGTGTCTGCTCAAAGCTCGATGATCTTTACTCCTAACTTTGCCGCTATCTTTGTTTGATCATCGTCGAGCGACATCAGATAGCTTCCTGTCTTCTTCGCGAGGGATATGAATAGAGTGTCATAAACGGTCATTCTTGTTTCTCTTGCAAGATCAAACGCCTCCTTGATCGATTCGAACTGCGGTATGATTTTCAGATTGATTCTGGCAAGCTGGAGAGCTAACTCAAGAGCTTTTTTCGCGTTTTCGCCATCGACAAGTCCTCTTCTATTAGCGATCAGGACTGCGTTTGCAGATTCGGTTATTATTATGTCAGAGCTGATTGCCGCCCCGTTTCAGTATTTCCGAAATTTTTTCGATATTATGCTCTATAGAATTACTAAATAAACGAATTAATAGACCTCGTTCTGACCCAAGAGCGCCAAACGGGATGGTCTGCTCCCAATTCTGTCCAATTCACCAAGTTCAATGCGATATACACGATCACGATACGAAAAATGTTTGGTCGGCTCATCGACATCGTCCAGAGGGCGGTTCAGGAACTTTCGTTTGGGTTTGGGATAACACACACGGAGAGACGAGGAGAGCTAGCGTTTGGACTATGCTAAGTTCTCCAGCGGTTGAGACTCACAAGTATTGCAGAGTTTGCGGAAATCTGGTGAATTTCAAAGATCAGTTTTGCCATAAATGCGGAAATAAGTTTAGTTGAGAGGATAAGTTCATGCGTCTAGGTGTAGTCTATCTTGGAATTGGAATGATAGTAATAGGAATTGTGTTTTCGGCCACTTTGATAGGAGCGCTATTTGGGATTCCGCTTGGATTTCTCGGCTTCATAGTGCTAATTGTAGGACTTGTTATTTCTGATGGAAGTGTGCAACAACCGCAAACGGGTTTCGCGCCTCAGAATCAGTATCGGATTATTCCTCAACAAGTAGCTGTTCCGTCGCCCAATCAAACTCTATCTGCTGATTCAAAGTTCTGTGATTCTTGCCGGTCTCGTATTCCAAACTCGTATGAATTTTGCAATGTTTGTGGCCGAAAACAGCAAACCTATTCGACCACCTCAGTATCTGCACAGCAAACCGAATCGAAATTCTGTGCCAGTTGTGGAACCAAAATGCCAAACGTTTCAGTCTTCTGCCCTAATTGCGGAGTGAGTCAGAACTAATAACGTTGTTTGTTTCGCATGACAACGCAATTAATCCAGTGTCCGAAGTGCGCATACAAAGCGCCTGATCAAGAAGATTTGCAAAGACATCTGACAGACCGATTAGGGCACGGAAAGATAAGCCATTCAGAAAGTAATCTTACCAAAGATGAACGGGAAATTAAGGAACAAGAGGAAACACTCAGCCGTTTGCACCAGCGCCAAAAGGACATGTTATACAAATCTACCGAAAGTCATGTTTTCAGCGGAGACAAAAAGAGACTCGTGCATCTTCAGCAAGCTGAGATTATGGCAAACGTCGAAGCAAATGAACGCCGCAAACTTACTGAACTTCTAGCGCGGCGTGAGCAAAAATTGGAAGCGGAAGCGAAAGGACGACAAAAGGAATACGAACAGGCTGACACAGAAAAACGCAGGTCGATGCATAACGAAAGATTAGCGATTGAACACGCTCACTTCTTAGCAAAGCAAAGATGCCCCAATTGTGGTGCCCCTTTCGGGACTACCGAAAAATGCCCGTATTGTGGCGCTAGATTAAGTTAGAGGGTAGGGCACGTTGAATTTTCCGAGTTCGCCTATTCCGATTGCTCGCGCTTCCATAGGCACCAATTGGCGAATGTTATCTGGAAACGTGCACTGTTTATCCGAAATCTCATCACCAGGACCACGCATCATTTTTCTTCCGCCTGCCGATCTCCTCCTCCAGCGCTCCGATTTTTCTCTTGATGGTTGCCAGCTCATCCAGCACGCGCTCTCTGTCCTCGCTTCCTTCGGGATCTATACGTTCTTCTTCATTCAGGATCTTCAGCCGCGAGTACGATTTCGACAGTTCGGTAGTAAGTTGGTGATCTTCGCGATTTCGAAGGCTCTCGGCGTACATCTCGATAGAATCATCATCAGTTTCCATTCTAGTCTCTGAAGAGCAGGGTACTGATTTAATCCTGACTATCACGAGGATATTTTCTAAAATAGTCATGCGGTGAAAGTTTCAGCGAAATGGGAAACAAGCTCCTGCTCTCGACTTTTGAAATGGACGAGGACGCGAAATCGCGCTTGATTGAATCCCTTCCTGATGGCTGGGAGTACAGGACCGACAAGGAAGTCGGGGGTGATGAGCTTCCGGCCGTAGAAATTCTCTTGCTGCAAGGACCGCTTCCAAAAGACAAGCTCCCCTTGATGACAAATCTCCGACTGATCCAGAGCTTCTCGGCCGGCGTGGATCACGTTGACTTTGGAATTATCCCGCAGAACGTGATCGTGTGCTCGAATGGCGGTGCTTTTGGCGGTCCAATAGGGGAATTTGTTTTCGGCGCCGTGATAAGTCTGGGACGAAATCTTTTCCTGCATGACAAAGATATGCGCGAAGGAAAATTTGTGAAAACACCACAGGGCATTTACCTGAAGGGGAGGACGATTGGTATACTCGGAACAGGCGGGATCGGCCAGAACGTCGCGCGTCTTGCAAAGTCATTTGGCATGACAACGGCAGGTGTCAACACGTCGGGTCAAACTGCGCCTAACTTTGACGAGGTTACAACCGTGGATAATCTCAATCCCGTCTTACAAAAGTCAGACGTGATCGTGGTTGCCGTGCCGCTGACCATGAAAACGAGAAATCTCCTAGGAAAAGAAGAGTTCCTGCACATGAAACCCGACTGCATCATCGTGAATGTCGCGCGCGGTGCCATAATCAGTCAAGAAGCTCTTTACAATTTCCTCCGCGATCACCCTGAAGCAAAAGCCGCTATTGACGTTTGGTGGCGGTACCCGAATCTAGGTGAAGAAACTGTCGTCCAAGATTATCCGATCTCTTCGCTGCCGAATGTGTTATCGTCGCCGCATAACTCCGACGGTGTTGAAGGACAGTTGAAGCAGGGCTCAGACCGCGCGGTCGAAAATATCATCCGGTATTTCTATAACGAACCATTGAAAGGAATCGTTAACCGCGAAGATTACATCGACGTGAAAAAGTAACAAGACTTCTGTCTGATCGAACTTGCAATAGAGCGATTCTCGCTACACGTATTATTAATACTTGAGATTTATAGCCAAAAAAGCCCTCGACTTTTACCGAATTGGCCGCAGAACAGAGGGGAATCGTCGGCTACTTCAAATCACACCCAATTCTCCTGCTGCTCATCTTAACCCCGGGTATTCCGGAGTACCTTACTGGCTCGAGCGCGCTAAACAACATCATACTGAACCCACCGCTTTTTTTGTTCGAGCTCGTGGCTAATCTCTGTCTTTACGGTCCGGGCGTCCTTTTGATTCGCGAGGCAAAGGTACGCTGGCATAAAGGCTGGGCAACAGTTCTCTTGCTTGGGGCCGCGTACGGAATACTTGAAGAGGGGATCGCCCTCAGCACGCTGTATAATTCGCATGCGGGTCCAGTTGGACAGCTTGGGTTTTACGGGCACTGGCTCGGCGTAAACTGGATCTGGACAGTGGCGATTGTTGTCGTCCACATGATATACAGCATCTCGCTCCCGATCCTCTTGCTCGGACTCGCTCTGCCTGAGACGAACGGCAAGAGCCTTTTGAAAACAGACAGATCAATTGCGTGGACTTTTGGAATCCTGACCTTCGACGTTTTCTCTCTACTCCTTGTCATCCGATTTGGCGAGCACTTCTGGATGGGTACGCCTGTGTTTCTCGGCAGCCTTGCTGCAATTGGTTTGTTCATCTATCTGGCACGCAAGGCGCCAGCAAATGTTCTAATTCCCAAGAAAGTGAAACCAACAATACGGCCTCCGGGGATGGGCGTAATCGGCGCGCTGTTTTATCCCACAGTGCTCATAGTCGAATTTGTGGGAAGGGGCGCGAAGCTCCCGCCGGCTGGAGACTTTGTCCTCGTAATTCTAGACCAAGCACTATACCTTGCTTTGGTTCTGAGAGTAATCAGCCGATCGAACAACGAGAGACATTTAGTCGCATTTGCGGCAGGTCTCCTAGTCCCCATAGGTCTCTTTGGCTATGTGTCAGAGATCAAGCTGCCGCTCTCGCTTCTCGCCGTCGCTATAGCGGTTGCTTTGCTCTGGATGCTCTGGAGAAAATACCCCAAGAGTAATCAAACAGTTGAGGATCCGAGAGTGGATCCTCCTCTCTTGCAATAGTTTGCAAGGTTACCCAAGAAATAGTTCCAGCCCATCTCTGCATCTTTTGAAAACTGCGTCCCGACTCCCGAATGGATCAATGTAACACGGGTCTTTCCTTCCGGTAGCGCATCAAGAATCCAGGTAACGACCGCGCCAGAGATCCTTCTGACGTGATCGGGCGTCTCAGCATCCCAGGTGTATGAAAGTTTCCTGTTAGATTCGAGCTGGAGTATTTTCCCGTGCAGTATGGTATCAAGTCCTCTGTCCGCCCAGCGGTACTTGAATTCGTACTCGCCGCCGACTCGCGGGTCAATCCTTGCTTCTCGCGGCATCCACTGGACGAGCTCCTTCTCGTCTGTGAGCGCTTTGAAAACGACTTCAGGCGGCGCGTCTACAACTACTATTTTTCTGATTTCCCTCGTTGTTTCCAATCTTTATTTCACTCTCTTTTTTGTTTCTTTGATTTGGATTCGACATACTGCTTCAGATTGTGCAGCTTTTCGTCCCAGAACATGTCGAGAAATTCAATCATCTCCGACATCCCGTCACGATTGACGGAGTAGAGCTTTCTCTGTCCTTCCTTTCGCTCCTTTACAAGACCGGCATCTCTCAGTACTTTCAAGTGAGTCGAGAGCGCCGGAAGAGTAAACTCAAAGTGCGTTGCAATTTCAGTCGGAGTTTTCTCTCCGTCCTTTAACAGTACGAGAACCTGACGGCGGCTGTCATCTGCAACTGCCTTCCATGCCGAACCCATGCTGTACTTAATCATTTAATTAATTATTTAACTCTTTATTCCTCCCATTGCTACCTCGATCCTTCCTTTCGGGTCACCTAGGGCAAAAACATCAAAAACGAATTCAAATGAGGGTTCGAATTAGTTGGTCCATAATTTTTGAAGCGTGACATCCTTCTGGTCGTCCTTGCATTGATCTTGATCGTCGCCGGGTTGATTTTGGTTTCAATCTCTCTTTCTCCCGTACCGCAAGATCAGACGCTAATCAATAGTATAGTTCAGCTTCCGGCAAATTCTCCATATAGCTCGCGAGGCGTCTCCGCTTCGTACTTTCTAAATGGTAACAGCAATGGCAAGATCAACGGTACTATGCTGATGATTCAGTGCTGTGTGAGCTTCTACATTTTCGATAGCACTGCGTGGCAAAACTTTCAATCAAACGGTTACAGAGCAACTAATTCGACGAATTCTCCAGCCTTCACTCTAAATTCAACCGCTATAGACGCCAAGAGCGGCGTCTCGCCACTATTCACGTTCATCCCCGATTCGAGCAAGACCTACGAGCTTGTCTTTTTCAACGAAAACAGATCGCTCTGGAACACTAATTCGACGGTAACGTTTCGCATCATAACGGACATTACTCTGAACTATACCGTTGCTCCGGCAAAACTGCTGGTCTATCCCGGAGCACTATTGATAGCCGCCGGAGCAGCCATAATCATACTTCGCGGCAGGTTGGTAAAATGAAAGTTGCACACCTGCAGCTGAGTTCGATTGATTAGCGTGGTGAATTGCTAACTATTCTATGACGGTCTGCTCCGTCGCACTATGACGAACGTTCCAGCCATTACAACTAGCACTACAACGATGACTCCGATGTAGCTTAATGAGATCGCAGAAGAGCTGCTACTGCTGCTCGAACTGGACGAAGATGAAGTTGCGATCGCAATGCTGGAAGACTGGGTCGTCGGTTGTTGTGAAGCGCTGGTTGGACCGACTGATGTTGTGGGCATTGAAACAGATGACGAAGCTGATGAAGAGCTCGAGCTTGAAGAGCTAGATGAAATTGAACTCGATGACGATGAGCTACCAACAACTGATGCGAGGAATTCTATAACTCTGCTGTTATCCTGATCGCTGACCCATGCATTTCCAGAGGCATCGAACACAATCCCGGTTACAGAGCCCATGGTCGTCGCAGTAGCATTAGAAGGTCCATTCGCCGGCGGGGTTACAAAATCCGGCTGGCCGAGGACAAGGCTCGCGTTTTCGTTGTTTGTGAACGGCTGGTCAAAGCGAAGAATTCTCTGGAATCCTACATCCCCCGCCCAGAGCGATCCTGCTTTGTCAAAATTGATCGAATAAGGGAAAACGCAGCTCGCGGTAGGCAGAACACAACTGATCAGAGATCCTCCTCTGTAGGTCTTGAAATCTGGCTCCCCGATTACAAGACTAGCGCTCATACCATTAGTAAAAGGAGCTTTGAATTCCAAGATCCGGAAAGGTGTAGCGTCAGCAACCCACATGTTGCCCGCTGAATCAAATTTTACGTCGCGTGGATCCTGCAAGCTGAAAGCGGTTGGACACGCCTGCCCTAAAGCACATCCAGGAAAATCCGGTAATCCAAAAGTGAAGTTTTGCTGCCCGATAACTGTGCTCGCAGCTTCGCCGGTTGAAAACGGAGGCTTGAACTCTAGTACTCTGTTAAATGCTGAATCAGCTACCCAAAGATTTCGGGACGAGTCGAAAGCCAGTCCTAGAGGAGTACTAACATCAGCCGCGGTCGCGTTGGTGAATGCGACACTGGCGAAAGTGAGATTCTCCTGTCCCAGAGCTAGACTCGCATTCTCGCCGTTAGCGAAAGGTGGTTTAAACTCCAGAACGCGATTGTTTGAGCTGTCACTGACCCAGAGATTCCCCGAAGAATCAAAGGCAACCCCCGTATCCGGAGTGTTGAGGCAGGATGGAGTGACAATAGTACTTCCGAGGCAAAAGTCGTTATTTGCCGTAAAATTGGATTGCCCGAGCACAATCGAAGCTGCTTCATGGGTCGAAAGAGGAGCCTTGTATTCTAAAACTCGACTGTGCGAACCATCCAAGACCCACAAGTTCCCCGATGAATCAAAGGTAAGGCCACTGGGATTCAATAGATTCGTCTGATTAGCCGGAAAAGATCCACTTCCCCGTGTGTTAAGATCAGGCTCGCCGATCACAATGGAGGCGCTCTGCCCGTTTGAAAATGCGTTAGCTCGCGGTAAGGCGATAGAAGAGAGTAGAAATATCGAAATAATTGCCATACTGGCGGCGATAGTACCGAACTTTTTTCGTTCCAACAACGTTTTTCTCTGATCTTGGCCGTGATTGTGGGAAAATATCAATTCTGTCCGACGGTTCGATGACTCCATTGAGTTAAAGCTTTGCTCAGAAGAGTTGAACAAACTGGACACGAAGACAGATGAAAACAGGTATCGGCACTCAGGCCAGTGAGTAGAATGTTGATAGGCTCAAAAATCACCGCATAATCTATCACCTGCCGGGAAGCTAATCTGAGATGGTTCAATTCGTAAAGTGGACGCGCCAGCGGGTCAAAATATAGTTGAACTTCTTTTGTTCCCGATCTTAACAAAATGAACAAATATATCATCTTCAAAATTCCTGACAATACCGTTTGCAAAAAACTAAACCAATCACTACTACAATTCGCCAGAAAGTTTTGATCCCTGAGGCGACACCGGACGACGTATTCCGTGCATATCTTTCCTCTAAAGAGCACACTGCAATCACAGGATCAAAAGCTACAATCAGCTCCAGAAAGGGAGCAAAGTTCATCGCGTGGGACGGGTACATTTCCGGGAAAAACGTTGAACTAATCAGAGGAAAGAAGATTGTCCAAGAATGGCTGACAACTGAATGGCCTGAAAATTATGCGCCGTCCACTCTCGATATGACTCTGGTTGAAAAGGGCGACGGCACCGAACTTATATTCGTTCAAACAGACGTCCCAAAGTCACAAGCCGCTTCCTATAGGAAGGGTTGGTGGGACAGCTACTGGAACCCGATGAAAGAATATTTCGCAAAGGGCGAAGGCAAAAAGAGGAAAAAGTAATCATTACTGCTAAGAAACCCTAATGGTGAAGCTCCGCATCATCCTGAGGATCATATCCGATGACATCCTTGGCATGTGAGATATCCCAGAAACGCCAAGTGTTATTTGAGACACCATAAAACACGTCGAACTTTACTTCTTGGGCTTCTATCGATTTTTCGATGAGTTGGATCAGATCACAGTGTGATAGCCAGGTTGCAAAATATCGCTTCTCCGAAGCCATCGGCCATTCATGCGGTTGGACGGTTCCGATCCTGAGACATATTATCGAAATCCCGAACTCGCTGGAATAATACTGCCCTAAACCCTCGCCGAAAAGTTTGCTTGTACCGTAAAAGCTATCTGCTCGCTGTGGAGACAGGTTTGAAATTTTTGGTATGGTACTTCTATCCAGACCTGCATAATCGCCTTTTACTATGGAAGAAATTGGCCAATCCTTTTCGTACAGTCCCGTGACATGATTTGAACTGGCAAACACGATCTTCCTGACGTCTGCCCTCCTTGAAGCTTCGAAAACATTGTAGGTACCCAGGATATTTTTAGAGTAGACCGAACTCCAATCGGCTTGCATGGAAACGTCCGCACCTAAGTGTATGACGACATCGATATTGGAGAATACCTTCTCGATCCGATCAAGTTTGGTGATGTCTCCGACAACGAACTTTATATTTTCGCTGTTTTGTGGAGCCTTCAAATCCAGAATTGTAATTTCGTATTTTTCATTTAGAGCGTTAGTGAGGATTGTGCCGATCAAGCCCGATCCTCCCGTAATCAATAACTTTCTTTTACTTGGTTTCGACAAATCCAACCTTCACGACTGGTTTGCATATTACGATTGAAGCCTTTTGTACAACGGGATGGATTTCTCCACCCGGCTTTGAGCCCGGTTTTTGCTAGGCTTACGAGCGCTTTGAAAAAAGCGTCTTTATCTTCAACACTCCGAAGACGCCCGTAAGAGTTCCGCGGACAGTTAAGACATAACCTGCTACTCCCAGAATTGAAAGCGCAGCGATTATCCCGCCAGATAGTGAGAGTGGCGTAGCAATCTGAACCGCGTTGTTATCAGTGTAGCAGGTATTGGCCACTTTCGTGACCGTTCTTGTGATTGTGGTTGTAGGTACATTTGTCGCAGTATTGGTCTGAGTAACGGTTACCGGTGTTGTGCTAGTAAGAGTCTGAGTCTGGGTTGTTGTAGTCGTAACCGGGACTATTACTGTCGTAATTGTGTTTGAGACTGATGTAGAGGTAGTGGGGATCACTGAAGTGCTGGTGGTGGTATCGGTTGCTGTTGAGGTCGAATCGGTAGTTACTGTGGTTGTGACTGTAACGGTAGGAGTAGTTACCGTAGTAGAAGATCCGGTCGTGGTCACGGCATTCGCCAGATTGATCGCGTAAGGATCGCCAGTGCCGCACTCGCCGGTTGTTCTTGTAATAGTTTCTGTAACAAGAGCAGTTACACTTTGAGTGGATGTAGTCTCGGTGACTGTGGCCGTAGTCGTGGTTGGAATCGAACTAGTTGCAACGATGGTCGTTTGGGCAGTTGCCGTTACCGGAATCGTTATGTTCGAGCTCGTGGTAATCGTGTTAGTTAGTGTCGTGGATTCAGTTTGAGTCGATATAGCGGTCGCTGTTTGGGTCGTTGTGGTCGGAACAACAACCGTGCTGGTCTGTGTTGCAGTCGTTGTCGTTGGAAGAATGACATGACCATTAGAGTTGTATGCGAACTGCGAGTTACCAGAATCGCCCGGTCCGATGGGGGTTTCCGATATCAGCGTGTATGCGATTGGCTTGTCGTCCTTATCCATTATAGAGCAAACTCCTTCAGGGTGTCCCTGGTTGCCTGAATCTGCATGAGTGTCTGCATTGCAAACGGTTATGGTGACATTGAACTGACCCTGACCCTGGACAACCGTGCTGGTCCATCCAACCGTGAACGTGCCTACTGTAGGGGTTGTCACGTTTACAGACTGAGGTTCGGTTCCACAACCGGAGTAAGTAGAGTTTGGAATCTGCACGACGTTTACTCCGTTAGCGCAGCCCGTCTCGAGGCCAGTCGATTGGTCCACCACGAGCAGGTTAATCGGAGAATGGCCCTGGATGACAAATGGCCGATGGCCCTGAATCACTCCATAAGAAGTGGGTGAAAAATATGCAACTGCAAAAAGAGAAACCAGAAGTAGGATGAGAGCGGATTTTACTACATTCTTCAAAATTGTGACAGAGACGCCAATTATTGCACTTTATTTAAAACTAGTTCCCAAAGAAAAAATCCTAGTTCAGAGATATCAAGAAAATTTATCGAATCCCTAGCGGATCCCGATACACAATTCCGAAAAATAGGAATCAATCCCTTCTTATTTCATCTCGATCATTTGGGAGTGTGAAAGAGATCGAGCCATTATGAGCCCGTTTGACAACATCAGAGCTCCGACTACAAACATACCAACACTCGAAAGCTGGGTCGAACTCTGCTGTTGCATCATCGGCGTGATCCCGGAGGACATTAGAAATCCCAGGAATATCATGACGATGCCATAACCCATCATCAGGACTCCAAATAGAGACATCTTCTTCATCCCAAACCGTGTTATACTCATCATTGCAGTAATCACCAAAACAGCTGCCAGAATCGCGAAAAAAATTCCCCAAACTTCGGCAGAGCTATTGTAATGCATAGTCGTTACATCCATGCTCGTAGTTGTGGATGTCGAGATTGAGAGAAATGAAGAACTCGAATAGAAATCTAGTCCGGCTCCTGCAATGCCAAGAATAAATCCTGAAATGAGAAGTGGGTTATTCAAGTAAACCTGTTCGAGCCTCGGGCTAACACCGAGAGCTAGAATCTTTAAGCAAAAAAGCCTTCGGACTTCTAAGCTTGGTCAGTTATTTTCGAATCCCTTTCGGTTTTCTATCTATTCTAAGAATATACAGATACCAAGTTCTATCGCGCCTAAAGCGACGAAAATAAATATCGTTAGGCTTACGCTGATGCTCTTTTTTGATAGAAAAATGATAACAATCGTGCACCGAAGAATCTAGAACGTATTTAATTACACGTAGACAAATTTTCTCTTGTACTTTGAAGAGCGGACAATTCTACAAAAGATTCACTGCAAAAAATGGAAAGGAGGTTGTTTTGCGATCCATGAAGTGGGAGGACATTGACAGTGTTCTAAAATATGCAGATGATCTTTACCAGGAATGGGAAAACAATCTTAGTTTCGGAGTTCCCATGAGCAAGAAACCCACATTCGAAGAAGAGGGCAGATGGCTCGCGGATAACCTGCTTAGCATCGAGCAAGGAAAACAGGTGTGCGTTGTCGCTGAGGTAGATGGGAAATTAGCAGGATGTTCTCAAGTCGATAAGCCACAGAATATTGCGATGAGTCATTATGGTGATCTCGGAATTTCACTTTCCAAGGAATTCAGAGACACAGGAATAGGTAGTGAAATGATGAAAACCCTTCTGGACGAATCTCGCAAAGCGGGTTTTGTATTTATTGAATTGAAGGTATTCTCAAGCAATCCTAGGGCGATCCATCTATACGAAAAGATGGGTTTCAAGCAGACCGGTAGAGTTCCAAGCAAGATAATAAGAAACGGGAATCAAATTGATGATATCATAATGGTTATTGAGCTTTAAGGTATTTACTGGAAGTTTCCCTTGCCCTAACCGAAATAGACTGGAAGCGTCTGTTTCTTTGTTTGTATTGTTCGCATTAACTCGTTGAATTTCTCAGATAATTTACCAGCGTTGTCAGCGTCGGATTTGTGACTTAGTTCCTTGAATATTCTCTCTGCCCTGTAACCGAATAAATCTGCGCTAAGGTCAATATCACTAATTCGTAATTCTGTCGGATTTTTCTCCAGTGAATGATTGCTGAATTTTCCGTTTTTCGTAATCTCGCTTGCCAAAGTAGTAGCCAACTGCCGTCAAAATAAACAAACCTGAAGAGATTCCAAGGTTGAGTATTGCAGAAACTCCAGTAACGATATGCTTCAGATAGAAAACAGAATTTGCTACAGTTAGACCCAGAGAAATAATGACTAACCCTAAATTCAAGAGGTAAACATTGGGCAATACTCGCAAATTCACTTTTTCCGTCATGCCAAGATACCAAAACAGCCTTTCGCTCTTGGGTGATTCAAGGCTTAATACAGAGGGACACAGGTATCTCGCATGATCTGGAGTTTCGCTGGGAGATGGGGAACGGATATCTGTGGAAGACCGATTCGCAGCTGAATCATGTCGCAAACGTGAGGGCTGCTCACGGGGACGAGTTGTCCGATCTCCCAGGTGTGGTCGGGATAGGAATTGGCAAAGACCACATCATATTGTATGTTTCAGATGAATCAGTCGAAGTTCCGAACCAGATAGAGGATGTTACGATAGTCAAGATCCGCAGATATTC
>Ga0207060_10073_pt1 | contig 35878 bp, 32 predicted proteins | sample Alteio_BWMinCont_30_FD_153270 | JGI IMG/M metagenome (GOLD analysis project Ga0207060, IMG submission 153270) | Enriched cells from forest soil in Barre Woods Harvard Forest LTER site, Petersham, Massachusetts, United States -... | ecosystem: Environmental > Terrestrial > Soil > Temperate forest >...
CATCAATGTCGATAAGAATCCAGCTTACCTCGCTGCGATCAGAGCGCTGAAACGCGAAGGCATACTGCCGCGCCGCGTGCGGCTGCGACAATGCAAGTACCTCAACAACATCGTCGAGCAAGACCACCGGTCGGTGAAAAAACGTACGTGGTTAGCCAAGGGCTACGGTTCGTTTCAAAGTGCGTGGCGAACACTTGAAGGAATCGAGACGGTGAACATGATCCGGAAGGGACGAGTGAGGTGGGTAAGCAAAGATGATGTCAGCGCTCAAGCGCGCTTCGTAGCGAAGCTGTTCGGCATCGCTGCCTAGATTTCCCTCCTCTACAGCTCCATCTCGCTCTCGATCTCTGCTCACTCAAACTTCGCAACAGAACCGTATTGTCAGCTGATCCGGAGATGAAAGCGCCGTTTTACCTCGACGCCCTCGATGGTCTTGCCTTCGGCCAAATACTGCCTGATTGCAGCGTGCAACGGTTCTGAGTCCTTCACTGCCGCCTCGAGCGCAGCGGCAAGATCTTCAGGATGCGCCAGAAACAGCTTCATCCACAGACTGCCGTCCACCTTCAGCTGATACCTCCTGAAGACACTCGACGTGGCTAACGCATTTCTTGGCTCCTTAGATGCCTCGTACATCACCGGTATCGAGATCAATGTAAACGGCGGGCGGGGGCAAATCTGAGGGCTTGTAATACCTTGCCAAAAGGGATGCAATCGGAGGAGTCCTTCGCTTAGGTAAGCGATTCGGATTCGGAGAGACTCTCCGAAGGAGTCGAACTAATGAGCCACGCCAACCACACTATATCGATTCGCCTGCGGTTCCCCTCTGTCCTGTTGGGCATTGTGAGTTCCGTGTTCAGCTTGCTGCCTGTGCGAGGGTGCGAGGGCTAGACCGGAGGATCAACATGCATAACGGAGTGTCGAATCCGAAACGCCTGGTCGAACTGGACGCGCTGCGCGGCCTGATGCTGGTTTGGATCACCCTGACGCATCTACCCACGCATGTGAGCAAATACGTCAATCAGCCAATTGGATTTGTGGCCGCGACTGAAGGCTTTATATTTCTTTCGGCGCTTTTCACGGGCCTTATCTACTTTCGAATTGCCGAGCGTGATGGCTTGCTCGCAATGTGGCGCAAGTTGTGGACGCGCGCCGGGCGTCTGTATTGTTACCACCTCTCACTCTTGCTTTTCGCCTTTCTCGTCGGGGCTCGAATCGCCACTCAAAGCTATCGCCCGGCGTTACACAATTTGCTCGACTTCTATTTCGCGGCAGGGCGGACACGAGCTTTCATTGACGCCGCGCTTATGCTCTACCGGCCGCCGCTGCTGGACATATTGCCGATCTACATCATCTTCCTCGTACTCACTCCTTTCTCCATGGTCGTGGGTAGACGGTTCGGTTGGGGCTACGTGCTTGGCGGCGGTTTTCTCTTGTGGCTCTTTGCTCAATTTGGATTTCGCGGCTTTGTCCATCAGGTATTGATGCGCACGTTCGGCCTGCACATACCTTTGAACGAGATGGGAGCGTTTGATCTTTGGGCGTGGCAGTTCTGGTGGGTGGTCGGGCTTTATATCGGTGCACGCTGGGCCAAGCGTGATCTGCACTTGGATTGGATCAGACAGATGACCGTTCCCGCTGCAATTGTGGCAGCCTTTTTCCTTGTACTCCGCTATTCAGAAGCAGCAGGTTTACTTCAGCTTGGAAGGTTTGCGGTTCTGCTCAACAAGTGGGATTTTGGGGTTGGGCGCATCATCGACGCTGCCGCGCTCGCAACTTTGGTGATCCGGTTTCAGTCAACTCTGAAGCCCTTGGCAGTCCGCCCATTAATACTACTCGGCCAGTCGTCACTTGAAGTATTCTGCGTGCAGCTGTTCTGCGTTTTTGTCGCACTCGCGGCGCTTCGAGGCGAGCCCGTGCTGACCGGCTGGAAAGCGGCAGCATCCATTTTCCTGAGCCTCTCCGCCATGTTTATTACGAGCAAACTGATGGCCAACCGCCGGGCAAGAAAAGCTCATCATACGACTCCAGCGCCCAAGGCTCAACTCAGAATAAAAGCAGTTTAGTTGCTCGGTAGCGGCTCTGTTGCATTAACTTTTCGAACTACAAGCTGTAGGGGATAAAGGTAGCAAAGGCCCACTACAGCTTGTATGCCGAGAAGCCAATTTTGAGTTAATGCAACAGAGCCCACTTGCCTTCTGTCAAGCTGGAATCTGCATCAAATACTGTGCAAAATATTACGATCATATTGAATACAAATGAGTTAGTTAGTGCTAAATATTGCGATGTGTTTTCGTATTTTGTTCGCTATCATGATGGCATGTTTCACGGACCGCCAGAACGAATCTACGATTTCGTTATTAGCTGTAAACGCTGCCGTCAAAACATAGCTGCTCCAGTGCGGACGATGCCAGACTCGTGGATTATCCATACTTGTCCACTGTGCGGCGAGCGACGTCGCTACCTGCCAGCGAAATATTCAAGGGCAGACTATCAGGCAACTTTGAAGCATGGGCGCGGAGGACGAAACATGCCTTCTGAACCTGAGGTCGGCTACAACATTTCCACTGATTGGCCCAAACTGGGACCTTCGCTGCTGATCTCTACCTGGGCTATTCGTACAGCGAAGTGGCCAGCCACATTCGAAAATACGAGTTCTAGTCCGGAGCTTGACAGAGAGATCGAGTACGCCACATTTCTAGCCAGCCGGGTCATGGCTTCATTGGTTTCCAAACGCGAAGGGCTGTTTCCGCAGAAACGCGAACCCTGGTATCAACCAAGAGATGAAGACGTGCCGAAGTGATCAGGATGGAGCACTTTCAGGCAGGTAACTTCTTGTTGATTACAAGTTGGTGCAGCCAGGAAAACCATAGAGCACTGGGCAAAACGTGTGGCGACGCTTAAAGTTCAAACATTGAGTAGCACTTGGGGGAGGGCTACTGAATTGTGGCGCCAGTGGACCAACCGCTCACTGGCGTTTTGCATTTAAGCTGCACGATTCCCTTCCCTGCAAATGTGAGGCTGCCATGGGGCTAAACGCGAGGATCGCGTTCGATAAGGAACTTCACTTCTGTGAAACCGGAAACCGTCTGGCGATCGCGTCCGTAAGTTGTTGATTATTGGTAGCGCCATCGGGGATCGAACCCGAACTCTCCGCCTTGAGAGGGCGGCGTGTTAACCAATTACACCATGGCGCCAGAGAATGTCAGCGTGGGCGATGCCGACTCTTCTCATTCTACCAGAAGACTTGCTCTCAAAGGCCCTCTGGCCCGTTCCAGATGCGAGGCCTGAATCATCTCGCCACACAAGGCATCAATTATGTAGGACCCGCAATGCCACAATCATCCCGTCTGGCTCACACGCCGCTCTCAGTGCTCGATCTCGCCCCAATCAGACAGGGCCGCACCATTACGCAGACCTTCCAGGAAACACTCGACCTCGCACAGCACGCGGAGGCCTGGAGATACAAGCGCTATTGGCTCGCCGAGCACCACAATCTCGCCTCGGTCGCCTGCTCGGCCACATCCGTGCTCATCGGCTACGTCGCTCAGGGAACCTCAACCATCCGCGTCGGCTCCGGCGGCATCATGCTGCCCAACCACGCGCCACTCGTCATCGCCGAGCAGTTCGGCACGCTTGAAAGCCTTTACCCCGGCCGCATCGATCTCGGCCTGGGCCGCGCCCCCGGAACCGACTACCCGACCATGCGCGCACTCCGCCGCGACCTCCGAAACGAGGACAACTTCCCCGAACTACTTGACGAGCTGCGCGAACTCTTCGCAGCCCCCAAACCAGGCCAGACCGTCCGCGCACTCCCCGGCGCAGGCCTGAACGTCCCCATCTGGCTTCTCGGATCAAGCGGATTTAGCCCACAGCTTGCCGGACACCTCGGCCTTCCCTTCGCCTTCGCCGGACACTTTATGCCAGAAAACACGCTGCCCGCGCTCGACATCTATCGTCGCAGCTTCCAGCCATCGGAAGTCCTCGACCATCCCTACACGATGGTTGGCGTTCCAGTCCTCGCCGCCGACACCGACGCTGAAGCGCAGCACCTCTCCACCACCGAATACATCAACGTCCTGCGCCTGATCCGCAATCAACTCGCCCCGCTCTCGCCGCCGGTAGAGTCCGTCGAAGGCCTCGCAAATCCCTTCGAGCAAGCTGCCATCGAATCGAAGCGCGCAGCGGCAATCGTCGGCGGCCCCGAAACAGTCCGCCGCAAGCTCGAAGCACTCCTCGAAGAAACGCAGGCCGACGAGCTCATCATCACCAGCAATCCGTATGAGCACGCGGACCGTCTGCATTCCTATGAAATCGTCGCTGAGATTGCAAAGCAGGCCACGCGAGAAGCCGAACAAAGTCAGCTAACGGCAGTAGAGTAAAGCTTCCTGAAATGCGCGTGCCGCCCACGCCGCACTATCAGGTTGCGAGCGTCCAAAATAAATAGCGCGGGATTTCCCTTGCCCTCCCGCGACGGCATTGCTTCTGCTCAACAGGCAACGTAACATACCTTCACTGACCTTCCCCAACCATCCCCCAGCAATTTCGCCACAAAGATGCGTGCCACGTACGCCTGCGTCAGCTCATGATTTGAAAAAAATAGAACGAGGAAACACACTCTTGATGAAAGCCTTTCGCCTGTCGGCAATTCCCACGATCTTTCTTGCTTTTGCAATATCGACAATCGCATCCGCACAATCTTATGTTTCGATTGACTACCCTGGCGCGGTTGCCACCTACCTTAACGGAGGACCCAATCTACAAGGCGACAGCGTCGGCAGCTGGCAGGACGCGACCGGAGCCTGACACGGCTTCCTTCTGACAAACCAATCGAAGCTTATCTCCTTCGATCCTCCCGGATCCATCAGCACATACCCCTCCTGGATCACGCTTCAGGGCTATATCACCGGCGCATACTATGACGGAAACTTCGTTCTCCACGGCTTCATTTTCAAGAACGGCAAATACACCACGGTGGACTACCCCGGCGCTGCCGGCACCTCCCTTGGCGGTATGAACGTACTCGGTGAAAGTGTAGGCAACTATTGCGTAGACGTGGATTGCGCCGTAACCCACAGCTTCAAACGATTCAGTAAAGGCAGATTCGAAGACTTCGACCCTCCCAATGCATCCGAAAGCTCTGCTTTGACTATCAATGACTTTGGCGACATCGTGGGTGGCTACTGGACGGCCTATCCCGAGGCCAACGCCATTGAGCACGGCTATCTGCTGGCTCATGGAAAGTTCACCACTATCGATTTCCCCCCAGATGACGCCTACGGTTCGTTCTGCGGAGCAAACAATTTCCAAGGCGATGTCGTAGGGTCATACTACGACAGCAGTGGTTTTGCGCACTCTTTCCTCTTGAAGCACCGCAGGTTCAAGTCCTTCGACTATCCCGGAGCGCTCTACACCTTTGCCGGCGGCATCAGTCCCACCGGCGTAATCGTTGGCGCGTATTACGATTCCGCCTTCAATGAACATGGATTCATCCGGAAACCGTAAAAGGTTTCCGCAGAACAAAAGGCTGCCAACCCGGCAGCCTTTTCTGTTTCTTCACACAATAACGTCGACGCTAAATGCCCAGCTTCTTCACTTCATCCGTGTAGTACTTGCGATAAAGAATATCCCACTCCTGGCTGCCCTCAAGAATGACCTTCCGCTGCGACTCGATCTTCTGGCGCGCAGCCTGATCGATGCGCATCTCCTCGTTCAGTAGATGCTCCAGCGCCTTACGCGCCTCCTGCCGGATCGTATTGCGGTCCTCAAGAAACTCGGCCTCATCGGTTTCCGCGAGCGTGTCCGCCACCACGTGCGCCAGCTTGTTCAACTTGTCGCGCGAGATTCTCACAGCACCGCCTTATACTTGCGCGCCAGTTCCTGCTTCACCTTCTTGAACATCTCAGGGTAGCTCGCGCCGGTTTTCCGCATGTCATCCTGGTATGCCTCCAGAATAACGCGGACCTCTTCATTGATGCGGTCTTCGAGCTGCAGCTCTTCCAGCAGACCGTTATAGACGCGCTCTTCCACCACCTTCGCCTTGGAGGTGCTGATCATCTTTGCATCAATCAGATGCTTGGTCGTGTGGCGCGCCAGATATCCAACATATTCCTTCGAAAAAATCATTTGACCTTTTCGGAATATAGCACAGTAAACAGCGCAAATTCAGGCCCTTGCGCAGGTCTGTCCCGCAAATTACCTGCTCGGGTATGATGGATCACCTCGCTGGCACGACCTCACCCGTGCGCAACCTTGATTCAGCCTCGGGAGACCATCCAATGAAAGCCTTCGTCCTGACCGCAGTAAAAGAGCCATTCAAAGCCCAGGAAATCCCCGACCCACAACCCGGCCCCGGACAGGTTCGCGTCCGCCTGCATGCTTCCGGAGTCTGTGGAACCGACATTCACATCTGGAATGGAGAATTGCCCCTCCCACTGCCCATCGTTCCCGGCCACGAGCCAGCCGGAGTAGTCGATCTCGTCGGTCCCGGCGTCACTTCCGTCAAAGCAGGAGACCGCGTCGGTGTCTCCTGGTTTCAGGCAGGCTGCGGCAGATGCACCTACTGCCAGAAGAAGCGAGCCCGGCACTGCATCGAACCGAAAACATGGATCAGCAACGGCGGCAGCTACGCCGACTACATGATCGCCGAGGCCGAAGGCTGCACGCTTCTGCCAGACGCGCTGCCATGGGAAACCGCGGCCCCACTTTTCTGCGGAGGCTTCGCCGCCATAAGCGCCTATCGTGCAGCCCGCCCACAGACCGGCGAACGCATTGCCGTCATCGGCATCGGCGGATTAGGCCATCTCGCGATTCAGGTAGCCAAAGCCTTCGGACACGAAGTCGTAGCCATCACCAACTCCGCAGCGAAAGTGGATGACGCAAAGAATCTCGGCGCCGATGAAGTCCTCGTCATCAAGAATCACGCGGGACAAGAACTCACAGATATGGGCGGAGCCGACATCATCCTGTCCTTCTCGCCCGACATGAAACAAAACAGTCAGGCATTGCTAGGACTCCGCCCCGACGGCAGATTCGTAACAACCGCCCCCGGCGCCGAACCAATCCAGGTCGATCCAACCTCCACGCTCTTCAAGCAGATTTCGATCATAGGCTCCGCACTGAATGACAAGGCCGATCTCATCGACGTAGTAAAGCTCGCAGCCGCAGGCAAAGTAAAACCAATCCTCGAAACCTACCCCATCGACGAGCTAAACAACGTCCTCACACGCCTCGCAGAAGGCAAGGTCCGCCACCGCGCCGTCGTTTTGCAGGACGCATGACAGGGTATGATCATCACTACATAGGAACTATTTTTGAGGATTTTACGTAGCACTCAAAGCAGCGTTCCAAGACTGATGCGACCCGTCTCAATAGTGCTACTCATTGTTGTCATAGTTCTTGCTGGCTGTACCCGGACTATTCGAACCGGAGCATTGATCGATAAATACAGTAAGGCTGACTGTGTTCCCGTAAAACTTGGCCAACCACGAAGTCGCATATGGGACTATACGCTCCAGACCCGTGAAGGGATCTCCATCCACTTGTCTGGAGCGCAAGTGCCTGGCGGACGAATTGACCTGAGATATAGACCGAGTGGTCCAGAAATCATCGCGGCCGACGCGGAGGATTACATCTATCCGGCTGACGTTCGTGTCGATCTGGCCGATGAAAACTTGTATATCAGAGCGAGTGGCATACCTGTTTTCGGTGATTCACAAACATGGCTCTTTGAATACAATCTCAAAAAGCAGCAACAGACTGCGCGCGCACGGGTCGATCCAGGTGTGCTGCCCCAAGAGTGCCCAGTAAATAATTCAAACTGAGGGCCTCGAAATACATCACTCAGCAATAACCACCAGCTTCTCCGAAGGAATACCCTTCAACTCCGACTCACTCAGATTCAAATGCGCCGTAGCCATCTCCGGAGGAACTCGCCGAATCCAGTTGTTCAGGGAGAAGTCCTCATAGTGACTGGTCTTGAATACCTCCAGAAACACTAGATCCGAATCGCCAGTGTTCTCGATATAGTGTCCAGCCACGGCCGGGACAAACCCGACATCGTTCGCGGTGAAATTCATCGTCCGCGCCTTCCCCGATGAAGCGAACACCGTCATCCTGCCGCTTCCGCTCAGATAGTACTGCCACTCCGAAGCATTCGGATGCCAGTGCAGTTCGCGCAGCGCCCCCGGCTTCACCGTCACCAGCGCAGCGGCAATCGTCTTCGACGCTGGAAAATTTCGCGAATCCACAATGCGCGCTGATCCGCCCGAAGTTTCCTTGGTCGCCGGCATCTTCAGCATCCTGAAGGTATAAGAAACAGGCGACTCCACTGCCTTGCCCCCAACCGCTTCCCTGTCCTGTTCCAGCGATCCCGGCACCTTCCCCGGAAAAATATAAAGCTCGTCTTCCGGCAGCCCCGCCAGTTGCGACTGCGGCAGCTTGAAGTTCTTCGCCAACACTGAAGCCGGAGTATGCGCCACCCAGTCCGAAATCAGAAACGTCTGATACTCCGAGAACAGCCCCTCATCAAAGACCAGCAGAAACTCGCAGCCATCCTCGCCGATTCCCTGAATCGAATGCGGAAACCCAGCCGGGAAAAACCAAAGATCGCCCTTCTCCACATCGTCAATAAAGATCGTCCCATCCGGATTCAGCACCGTCACCCGCGCCTTGCCGTAAATCATGTAGGCCCACTCATTCGCCGTGTGCCAGTGCAGCTCGCGATAACTCCCCGCCGTCAGCCGCATATTCACGCCCGCCAGATCGGTCGAAATCGGCAGATCGCGTTGCGTCACCTGCCGCGTCCATCCACCTTCCTGCGTGCGTCGATGCGACAAGTCAAACGAATACCAGAACGGCGCCACATCGCCCTTATCCGTAATCGGCGGCACCTCCGAACTCGGGCTCTCACCAGCCAAAGGCTTATTCGCCGGCCCAGGATTACTAGCCGAATGATCCTGCTGCCCCTTTTGCATCGTCTCCTTGCTCTGCCCATCCGCACCAACATTCGCCAGCGCAGCCACTGCCAAAGCCCCGGCGCCCAGCCCAAGAAAACTCCGCCGATTCACGTCCGACTTGCCTTCGCTCACCATCACCTCCGTAGATTCATTTAGCCCCAACCGCCGCCCGATGCGGACAACTCGCCGTATTAATGCACTCCTCAGCCAGCACCAGCCGTTCCACCGGCCGCCCATGCACCAGATGCTCCGACACAATCTCGTCCACATCCTCCGGCGTCACATGCCCGTACCAGACCGAATCCGGATAGACCACCACCGTCGACCCATGCTCACATTGATCCAGACACCCCGCCTTATTCGCCCGAACCGTATTCTTTAACCCTGCATCCTTAATCTTGTCCTTGAAGATCCCGTGCAGCTTGCCAATCCCATCCTGCGTGCACGAAGGCCGCGCACTTCCCGGCTCCCGAACGTTAGTACAAACAAAAACGTGCCGCTCAAACTTGGCCAAATCATTTCCCCCAGACACAATCCTACAATCCACGAAACTTCCCCGTTTTCCACCCGCCGTTTCTGAGACAATAAGCGATTGATGATGCAACCAGACGATCTCCTCCTGCTCAAAGACGACATGATCGCTTTCATCGAAGGCCACGGCATGCGCCGCCTTCCCGGCTACGTTGGCGACGACGTGCCCACCGTCATGTGGGAAGACGAAGTCAATCCCGACAGCTGGAAAGACTTCGTTGAAACCGCCAAGGCCGCCGGCGCACCCTTCGTCACCATGAGCGACGTTACCCTCGAAAAAGAAGACCTCGAGCTGCTCCTCGAAGAACTGCAGGACCTCGACTACCCCAACGAAGAAAGCTCCGACGTCGAAGAGGCGCAGTCCCTCGTCAACTATGTCGGCAAGATGGGATACATCCAGCTCGGCTTCGTCCACCAGGGCGTCGCCTTTCTGCACGAGTCGTCTACGCCGTGGTACGAGCGCTACCAACAGCTGCTCGAATCCGTCGAGGACTTCAGCGACATCGTCTTTGAACAGAACGAGGGCGAAGACGAATAACCGTGAGCGCAATCGTTGCCACCGGCGCGGCCGCGCGTAGACAGCCGACGCGCAAGCATTGGATCTACAACCAGAACGGCTCTGACATCCACGCCATAGCAGCCGCCGAACTATCGCGCGCCGCCAACCTCCCGCTCATCGTAGCCGAACTCCTCATCGCCCGCGGCGTCCGCACCGCCGAGGACGTAGATCGCTTCCTCCACCCGCAACTCGACCACCTCCACGACCCCTACAAAATGAGCGGCATGCAAGCAGCCGTCCCTCGCGTACAGCTGGCCATCCAGAACCGCGAGCCCATCCTTATATACGGCGACTACGACGTAGACGGCACCACCGCCACCGTCCTCCTCAAAACAGCCATTGAAATGTTAGGCGGAGAAGTCCGCTTCCACGTCCCGCACCGCCTCAAAGAAGGCTACGGCATGCGCGACGAGATCCTCGAAACCGCCGCTGCCGAAGGCGTCCGCCTCGTCATCAGCGTCGACACCGGCATCCGCGCCTTCGCTGCCGCCCGCGCCGCCCAGGCCCTCGGCCTCGACCTCATCGTCACCGACCACCACCTCCCCGAAACCGATCCCATCAGTGGCACCAACGTCCCACACGCGTTAGCAGTCCTCAACCCCAACCACCCCGACTGCACCTATCCCTGCAAACATCTCTGCGGCGCCGGAGTAGCCTTCAAACTAGCGCAGGCCCTCCTCGAATCGCACGACGCCGAACGAGCCCGATCAAAAATCCTGCCATCATTCCTAAAGATCTTGGCCATCGCCACCGTAGCCGACGCCGTCCCGATGCTGGGCGAAAACCGCACCTTCGTCGCTCTCGGACTCGACGGCCTCCGCCGCCCCGTCAACGCCGGATTGCGCGAGCTGATGAAAGCCGCCAACCTCGATCCGTCTCAGCGCAAACTCACACCCATCGACATAGCCTTCCGCATCGCCCCGCGCATTAACGCCGCTGGCCGCATGGACATCGCCTCCGACGTCGTCGAACTCTTCACCACGCGCCAGCCGCAGCGCGCCCAGGAACTGGCCGAAAAACTCGAACGCCTCAACACCGACCGCCGCGAAGCCGAAGCCAACATCCTGACGCAAATCGAAGAGCGCCTCAAAGACCCAGCATTCGAGCAAGCCCGCTGCATCGTCATGGACGGAGAAGGCTGGCACCGAGGCATCATCGGCATCCTTGCCTCGCGCATCGTAGACCAGACTGGCAAACCAGCCTTGGTCATCACCCACGAGGAAGCAGCCCACGGATCAGGCCGATCCATCCCAAATTTCCACCTCCTCAACGCCATCGAAACCTGCCACGACCTCTTCACCCGCTTCGGCGGACACGCCCACGCCGTAGGCTTCTCACTTCCCTCTTCCGCCGTCCCCGAACTACGCGAGCGCCTCGAAACCTACGCCAAAGCAAACCTCGCAGAAGACAAGCTAGGAAGCCCGCTCACCATCCACGCCAACCTACCGCTCGACCGCATCACGCCCGCGCTCTTCACCTGGCTGCGCCGCATGGAGCCCTGCGGCATGGGTAACGAAGAACCCGTCTTCGCCGCGCAGAACGTGCGCGTAGCCTCACCGCCACGCTTTATCAAGGACAAACACGTCCGCCTGCAACTCGCACAAGGCCCGCGAGCCATCACATTCCCCGCCATAGGATGGCACTGGGCCGAACGTATCCGCGAAATGAACATCGAGCAGGACAGCATCCTCCACCTCGCCTACAAGCTGCGCGAAAACGACCATCCCGAATTCGGCGGATTAGAACTGGAAATCGCGGATATTGCGCTGGCACATTAAACGACTATTCGCGATCACGACCAAATCCAGGGGTCGATCAAGTGACCGGCCCATATCCCTAATCGGTGGCCGTGCGATGAAAGAAACTGGCCCCGAGACTTCTTCCGAAAGAGGCAATCTCCGGAATCATTACAGCGAGCAACGTAACAAAGACCATAGCGGCATTAGTCTTCTTGGCTCCCAAATGATTCCAGGCAGGAATGAACCGCAGGAGACGCAGAAACACAAAAGTAAATGTAACCGCATAGGAACGGACCATCCACACGCGGTGACTCTGGATACGCCGATTGCGTGCGGCAACGAAAGCCACGGCAGTAGTACCAGCCCAGGCCACGCTCTGAATGGCTGTCGTGATCGTAAAGGGAATGACATTGAAGTCGTCGTGGCGCGTGGCGAGAACAATCGCTACCGGAGCGGCGACAAAAACCGAACTGACATAGAAACGCCCGACCAGCCGGTGAAACTTAGGATAGCGCCGGCGCAGTTGACTGGAGAATTGCAGCGGCCCACAGATCAGCGCAATCGTCCCAGCAAGAGCGTGAGGCAGGATAAGCAGAGGAAGGCTGCGTAGAAATGCCTCCTCGCGAGGCAATCGAATGAGTGGAATCTCTATATAGATCGAAATTAAGAGAGTAGCGCAACCCATCAGCGCCCAAAGCAGATATTTCAGCCGACGATGGCGCCTGGAAACAAATGAGGAATTCTGCGCTACCGCGGTGCCGGGTTGCATCGTCTGTAGGATACAAGACGCCACGACTGCCCGGCCAACATTCATCCTATTGCTAAGCCGGAGCCGCAGGCCTGGAAGCAAGTCCCCTAGAACCAAACTCCCCTATACAAAGTTGTCACCCTGAGCAGGCCCTGAACGGAGTGAGGGGGCAGTCGAAGGATACGCTTTTCCCATCAATCAGCACCGAAAAATGGGTGCCCCATCCTTTGCGAAGCAAAGGGTGGGAAAGCAACTTAGTTAAACTGCCGAGTCAAAAGTCTTTCCTGCCAATTCGCGATCATCTGTTCTGAAGGATCGTTCCAATTAAATAGTTGAAAAATGCGAACTATTGCCTTTCGCGCTTGCGCGCTACTGGAACCACGCAACTCTGCGACGCTACCGGAATGCCTTACTGAGATTTCGGGCTCAGTGCAGACAAGCCCACCCCACAGACGTGTATGAGGATGGTTCGAGACAAGTTCTCTATTTTCAGTGTGTGTTAATTTAACTTCGATTACGAGATTAGACTCTGGAGCGATTCGTTCATAAGGCGCGATGCGAAAGAAAAATCTCGGTTAGTTGATAAATGACACCAATAAAGGAGAGAGTCCTCCTTTCTCCTTCTTGATCATCATCCCAATACGTTGCAACCCAATTGAATAAGCTACTAAGACGAAATCTGTAGGCTTCAAATCTTCGACCGTTAATATTTATTTCCGACAGAGATTGAAAACCTGCGGCGAAGTTCGACACGTGATTTCTGTCAGTATGAGGGAAATTCCATCCCCTCAGAGCAACCGTCGTCTGCTGAACTAGATTTCTCAGATCACCAAGATTTGGAATACGATCCGGCTCATATGAGTCTGGGTAAAAGGACACGATCCAACGACCATAATTCTGCAATTCTTGGGGAATATTGCGTTGAAAAAATTCACTGTCAATGGCTCTTTCTTCAACGTAGGGTGCCTCCATCGTCACAGCATTTATATTGAATTTGCTTCCATTGACAATCTGTTCAAATGCCCGCAAAAGCTCGTTTTGTTTTCGAAGCAAAGCCCGCGACAGCAGTTCGCGCATCATTTCAGAATCTGAAACTTGCTCACTCCGCGCGGCGTCTGTTCTTACGTATAATGCCCCGCGTTTAAAAATTGACCTGTTATTTTCGTCATTTGCATCCGCTTTGCAAATGATTGGTTGATTCTGAAACTCGGGGATAGTCACCGAGATAACAAGGCGCTGATCAATCTCGTGCTCGGCGATCCGACAAGAAAATCGCGGGTCTGTGTACCGCTGTAGGAAATCATTAAAAGCTGTAGCATCAAAACTTCTTGCCTGTTCTTGCGTTAATCCCTCAACCGTTCGTCCATCTTTGTTAACCCCAATGATCAACAATCCGCCATCCGAGGTATTCGAAAAGGCCAATGTGTCCTTAATGATTCCGCACTTTTCAGAAGATGATGCTTCAGTCCAAGAAAAAGGCCCTTTGTAATCAACATTGCGGTTCTCAGATCGCGCAGCAATCAATTCACGAATTTGAGCTGTCGTACTCATGCGAATAACCTATTCACTCACCAACCTGCGATCCACAACCACCCGCTCAGCCCGATCACTAGCAAACGCAATACACCCAAGCCCATGAGCCCACTCCCGCGAAGCCATCAACAATCGCCGAGCAACATCGCCCCCACGAAACGCAGGACGAACAAACAACCCTTCCACATACCCAGTAAGCTTCCCCTCTAACCCAGCAATATCACGCCGCGCAGAAAGCTCAGCCATCCCGACCAACAATCCATGATCTTCAGCCACCAGCACAGCCTCCGGCTCATCCAGCGAACCCGCAAAGAAAGCGGCAATCTCAACATCGTGGTCATCGCCGTCAGGCCAAAGCTCGCGCCGCATCGCCAGCCACTCCGAGGCGTCCTCCGACCTGATCTCACGAAGGATCACGCCACATTCCCAAACGGATCTTCCAGCGAAGGACTTTGCGGCGTGAACAACTCCGCCCCGCTATCCGTCACATGCATGTCATCCTCAAGGCGCACCCCAAACTCGCCGCGAATATAAACCCCCGGCTCATCCGAAAACACCAGGCCCGGACGCATCACAGGATTCAGCTCCCATCCGAACATGTTGTTTTTCACCAGATACGACCACTCATGCATATCCATGCCCATCCCATGTCCTACGCGATGCGTAAAGTACTTGAACCCCGGCCCATACCCCGCGTCCACAATCACCTTGCGCGCCGCCGCATCCACACTGGCGAGCGCAACGCCCGGCTTCGCCTCCGCCAGAGCCGCCGATTGCGCCTTGCGCACAACATCAAAGACCGACTTCATCTTGTCCGTAGCCTTCCCCAGCACAAACGTCCGCGTAATGTCCGAGGTATAGCCTTCCACCGAGCAGCCATCGTCCAGCATCAAAATCGTGCCCTCGCGAATCGTCTGCGGCTGCATCGAGCCATGCGGAGAAGCCGTAAACTCGCCGATATTCAGACTCGCCTCGCCCTCAAACCCAACCTTCTGATAACCAGCCTGAATCAACCGACGAACATCGCGCGTCGTCATGCCTTCCTGCAACGACTGGTACACCGCGCGGTACACCAGCAGCGTCGTCCTGCACGCCAGCCGAATGCAATCCAGTTCATGCGCATCCTTGATCATGCGGCAACCCGCGGTCACCGGAAGCGCGCTGACCAGATGTAACTGAGGCCCAGCCTTCGCCAGAGAACCCGCAAAAATAAACTTCATGTTTTCGTCGATCCCGACCGTCCCCGTCACAATCCCGCGATCATTCAGTCCCTTCACCGTAAACGCAAACGGATTCTCATCCTCCTGCCACGTCAGAACGTCCACATCCTTGGCAAACGGCCCCGCATCCAGCAGTTCCCGAGCCCGGTCTTCTTCAAACGCGGGACAAACAACAAACGGCTTCGCTTTCGCCGGAATCACCAGCGCCCAGAAGCGCTCGCTCCCACCAAACCGAATATTGGCAAAATAAACCGACGAGGTAGCATTATTCGAAAGGATGATCGCGTCGATCTTGTTGGAAGCCATCAACTGCCGAGCCCGCGCGATGCGGGCCAACCGCTCATCGTTTGTAAATGGTTTCGCCTGCCCCGAAAGATCAGGCAAAGCAGCGATCGCAGGTGGAACAGAACCAGCAGGCGCACTCCCCTGCTGCGCCCGAGCATCAGACCGCAAAGCAAGCAGAGCCGCGGCAGAAGAACTCCACAAAAAGTTCCGGCGTGAAAACATACCCCATCCTACACAAGCTAGCTCTGTGAACTAGTCATGGATGGGTCAACTGAATGCCTCACGTGATCTTTAAAAAGAGACGCAGCTTCGACCCCTGGCCGCACAGTTTCACGTAATAGTCTGATCAGACGGACTACAGATAAAATTCAATCTGCCCAAACGGGTGGCAGCGATTGCGGGGCAAACCACAAATCGCTGCCATCATGTTTGTCGAATCAACGACGCCCAAACGGTCGTCAATGTAACATCGACACCTTTGGAGTGAGCAGATAGCCGTGCACTTGACCGTTCTTCGTACCTGACCCTACGATCTGCCCCTCTTCATTGATGTCCGTTGCTGTGTTCAGAACCCAGCCAGAATTGGGATTGATGAGCTTATTCAGGTCCTGCATACCTTTTGACTCTGACCAGACGAACGGACGACCGGCGACATCCATTTCATATTCATGCCAGCTCGTGTCAAGAGACACTGTGTTACCGGACATCCCTATAACTTGCCCAAACAGATTGACTTTTACCGCCGCAGATGAGGAATCGCCTGACAAAGTTCCCAAGTCCTGCATCCCCGAACCTGAGGTCCAAATGATTGCATGAATTGGAATCTGCCCCTCAGTTACCTGATCGCATGCGAAGAAGTCAACGCCGTCGTACGGGGTCGACCATCCAGCAACTGTTCCCATATCGCTGACGCTGCTTGCACCGCTGCAAAGCCCCATATCACTGGACCCGCCGGAAAGGCCACCTAAGTCCGTGACGACTCCATTTTTCCAGAGAGCGACGTGTGACGTGTTATACAACTCTGTCTCAGGACTGTATTGTCCCGCTACCAGACCGAAATCATTGATCGCATTCGCGGAGCTCTGGTAGGCGTTGTTAAAGATAATGCTCACCCCTTTGGATCCATTCCAAAGAGTCCCCAATTTGTAAGTAGCGTAATCGATGTTGCTGCCCGCCACCTGACCAAGCAGGTTGATGCCCGTAGCGTAGTCAGACTGTAGGCAAGGAATCGTCACATGGGCGGCCGAAACGGCCGGAATTGAGGCAGGGGTGGAAAAACCTCGCCCGAGTGTCCACACAAAAGGTTGAAATATATCGCTGCAGCTTACAGTACCATGCAGGGTCCCACTCACCTTGCCTGGCCCATCTGCCGTGCCTGTAATCGTTCCTAGATCATTGATTCCGGCGGCCACGCTGAACTTGCCGCCACGCAACACTCCAATGTCCAAGGTTTTCCCAGGCGGGATCCACAATGCTGCATGCCCGTTATTGAGGTTTCCGGCAACCTCGCCCCACACATTAATGCCTACAGGTGAAATCGGCCCTAAGTCGCTAATTACGTAGTTCTGTCCTGAGGCAACAGGAACGAACCCTAGAGACACCAAGGCAAGACAAGACAGGACAACCAAGCTCTTCATATCACTCCCCCGTTTCAACTCTCAAGCGTCAGGCGACGCAATTCAAAAAACCAGGGCCCAAGGGGGAGATGCCGAGCTACAAAACTAACTGTGCTGTTTTACAACGGTAGTTGAGGTGCGTCAAGTGAGAGAAGGTAACCAGTCTTCACGCTGATACGGGTACGAAAGTCTCGCTACCTCTGGTCGAAATGCGGCTTCGAGGCTGAACCCAGCGAATGGATTTCGCAGATACAAGGGAATACTTGACACGCCTGCTACTATCAAATCGAGCAAAGGCTCTTCCTGGAAGAAACGCCCGTACCCCACGGGCGTTTTGCTTTTCCGGGGCACTCAGGGAATGCACGGAAATGCGATATACGCAACTCCCATAAAAATGACGAATTTACGAAAAGATATCGGGGGAGGGGGACCCCGAAATAGGAGTAAAATAGAAGCAGATCTTTCACAAGCTTCAAACTTCCCTGAAGCTGCTCCGCATGGGGGCGTCACGGTTTCGACGGGATCGTTTGCGGCAAAGAGGCATGCCGGGGGCTGGGCACCCGTAATCGCTCGGAAAATGATAATTGCCGATCATCAACTGGCATACGCTGCTTAATTAACTAAGTAGCCGTCCTCCGCAGCTTTGTCTGCGGGCTGCGAGAGGACGTCGCACAGCAGGCTGGTTCTTGTGGCTGGGTACGGGCCATAAGAATGAGATCCACGGACTAGCAATGCGCGCATCTTGTCCGTTCTGAGTGCGCAAAGCGAAACCTTCCGGAACGCGACTGAGCATGGAGTCTCTTTGTTGACTACGATTTCGGACGCGGGTTCGACTCCCGCCGCCTCCACCATAATGCTTTCAACAACTTACAAAATTCTAGCCATGTTGTCGTGCGATATCGTAAGATGTCGTCGTGGGGCTCCACATCTATCGACGGCATCGCAGGGACTGTAAAGCCGGTCACGCGGAAGATTCCCTTAGCAGCGAATTCGACGAACGCAAGAAGGGCTGGAAGCGATGTGATTGCCCGATAACAGCATCCGGGACGCTTGCAAAAAGATACCGTCGCCAAAGCACAGGGCAATGGGAATGGGATGCCGCGCGCGCCATTGTCACCAATTGGGAGCAGGCCAGAGAATGGGGCGGCGCCGCCCCTACCCGATCGCCGGAGGCCGCGCCGCGGGGGAGCTTAACCCGAATCACCATCACCGCAGCCACTCAAGCTTTCCTCGACCGCATCTCGACCAAAGGATTCGAGCCGGCGACGGAAAGCAAATACCGAACCTTCATCAAACAGCTTCGAGCATTCACCGACAGCCACGGCTACGTCTACATCGATCAGCTCACCATTACGGACATGGATCGCTTCTACGCATCATGGCCGGATGGAAAAAGAGCCAAGGCCCGGAAACTTCATAAGCTGACCGCTTTCATTGAATTCTGCGTCAAGCGTAAATGGCTCAAGGAAGACATTTCAGCCGATCTTGAGCCTCCCGAGGGACACTCAATTCCCGCGAACAAAACTCCCTTCACAGACGAAGAAATCAATCGCATTCTCGCAGCTTGCGATAAATTCAAGCGGGAGCGAGAGCCACAACCTGGCTATCGTCAAACCAGCGGCGAGGACATAAAAGATTTCATCTACGTCATGCTTTATACCGGCATGCGCATTTCTGACGTCGCTACCTTCGACACATCGCTGCGCCTGAACGGCAACGAGATTTTCGTACGCATGCACAAGACGAAGAAGGAACTCTACACTTGGGTTCCTGACTGGCTCGTCAATCGACTACGGGATCGCGAACGACTCTATGGACCAAGGATCTTCGCGTTGAGTAAATCGCATTCACTGTCGGTGCAGACCGAACGGTGGCGTATCAAACTGCAGAAGGTTTTCACATTGGCCGGCGAATTCGATGAGCCGCCTGTTCCGCACAAATTTCGCCACACATTTGTCAGAATGCTACTCGAACGCGGTATTCCTGTTGGAGATATCGCTGAATTGATCGGCGATACTGAGCGCACCTTGCTCAAATATTACGCAAAATGGATTCCTTCGCGTCAGGCGCGTCTGACCAGCATTTTAAAAGAAGCCTTCTCCGACAGACCGCACGATAGCGAGAAAGTGCTTTCGATGCGCTAGCGCAAAACACCCCGACGCATTCTCTGCTTGAATTGATCAACTGGTAGCGTCAGCGCCATTTTCACTGACCAGCCCCTCCCGAAGCGACAATTTTTAGAGCTATAGCCGAGGTCTTCGTCAATTCGGTCAAGGTGTAGACCTTCCTAATAGCCGTTTGCGAACGCCCATCGGTAAAGGGCGATTATGTGGATCAACATTCAGCTACTAAGCCTCTGATGGATACGACGGGTTGAAGGATGGTCCAGCGTAACCGTTCGGCGGCTATCGGACGAAATTTCATACAGCCAACCCGTCTTGTACGCTCATTTTGGAAGCCGCGAAGGGCCGAGTTGATTAGGACAGTACCAAGAATCCCGTCTCATTGACAGCATTTTTAAAGGCATATAGGATTCTCGTCCAATACTTCATTTCTGTCTGGAATAAAGTACTGACAACAGGCCTCTTCAAGGTATGGAGAAACGAACTATACCGCACAAACTTGCGTTTCCACATTCATACAAATAGTCAAAACCCATTAGCTTGCCATCATCACCGTTCGTCAATGGAGACCCCCGATGCGCAGACTCAGTTCCATTCTTCTCTCCTTCTCTCTTGTCATTCTCTACGTGCCGTTGCATGCACAGACTGTCGATACAGCGATCGTCGGCACCGTTACAGACCACTCCGGGGCAGTAGTTCCGGGAGCCAAAGTGACAGTCACGTCCGTGTCCACCGGGATCGCAAAATCGGCGGTGACCGCAGCTACGGGCGAATACACCGTCAACTACCTGCCTCCCGGCTCGTATAACGTTGCGGTCACGGCCAACGGGTTCACCACAACCCAGCAGCAGGGAATTGTGCTGCAGCTCAGCCAGGAGGCAAGGGTCAACTTCCAACTGCAGGTTGGGGCGGCCTCGGAGCTGGTGACCGTTCAAGCAGCGCCACCCTTGCTGCAGACCGAAGCCTCCTCTCTGGGCAACGTTGTCGGCGAGGAGCAGGTACAGAACCTTCCCCTGAATGGGCGCAAATTTGAGGACCTCGCCATTCTTACGCCCGGCACGACTGCTTACTCTCCGGATAATCACACCTCCACGGAGGATGGCGCCAGCGTTCAGTCGTACAGCGAACTACTGGAGTGGGGACAGACCAATGTGGACGGGGTCACGATGATTGGCAACCGGCACGCGTACGTGAATCTGTATCCCTCCACCGACGCCATACAGGAATTCCAGGTGATTAGCGCAAACGCCGAAGCGCAAAACGTGGGAGCGGCCGGGGACATCGTGAACATTCAACTTAAATCCGGCACGAACAATTTTCACGGGGATGTGTTCGAGTATTTTCGCAACACGGCGCTGGATGCGCGCAACTTCTTCATACCCGCCCCCACGCCCAAACAGGTGTATCGGCAGAATCAGTTCGGCGGGACGTTGGGCGGTCCGATTATCCCCAACCGCACCTTTTTTTTCATAAGCTATGAAGGGATTCGCTCCAATGAGGAGTCTGCAGGGCTGACGCAGGTTCTCACGCCGCAGGAGGAGAACGGCGATTTTTCGGCTCTACTGCCCGGCACCCAACTGGTGAGCCCGTCTACAGGTCAGCCGTACCTGAACAATCAGATACCCGTCGATCCGGTGGCGCAGCAGATCGTGAAACAATACATGCCCTTGCCCAATACCAACCAGGGCGGCTTCAACTACGCCTTTTTCACGGGGGGCACCCAGGACACCAACCAGTTCATCGGGCGCCTCGATCACCTTTTGAGCCCGAACGACCAGCTTTCGCTTCATTTCATGTACGCAAGTCGAACCAATTTCATCTCCGAGGGCAATCCGAACTTCAACGATAATACGAGTTTGCCGATTTACAACGCCGGTCTGCAGTATGTTCACACGGTCTCGCCCAAGCTCATCAATGAACTTCGCCTGGGCATCAATTTCGAGAACCAGAAGCTGTTGACCACCTACGCGAACACCAACTTCACGCCTGCTTCCATCGGCATCAACGGCTTTGTGCAGCCCAACGGCCAGCCCTGGCCCCCGTCGGAGCAAGGTTTTCCGAATCTAACCAGCAACGAATTGATTGGGGTGGGCAGCGACTATGGAGTCGGACTGGATCAGGGCAAAACCTACCAGGTTGTGGATAATGTGACCTGGACGCACGGCACGCATACAGTGATCTTCGGCGGAGACGTCCGCCGTGTTCAAGACAATGCCGACACCAGCAATACCCCTTACGGAGTGATCAACTTTAACGGCTCGGAAACCGCCAACAACAGCCCCAATGCCCCCGCCAATGAAGGCGGTTTCGACGGGGCGGATTTGATGCTGGGGATTCCGGCCCAAGTCATCACGCCGGAGGGCATTCCACTCACCAATGCCCATCAATGGCGCATGTTTTTTTACATACAGCACAACTGGAAGGTGACGCCCAATCTTACCTTGAACATGGGGCTGAACTACTCCCTCTACCCGGCCCCGACGAACTCTCTCAACACCTCCGAGACGATGAACTGGGACGCCAACCCTATAGAGTTGGTGCCCCTCGCTAACTACAGCCCGATATGGCACATCACGGGCAAGGACTTTGGGCCCCGGGTGGGGTTCGCCTATAGCCTGCCGCATCAGATGGTGGTGCGCGCAGGGTACGGGATCAGTTACTACGCGGGGCAGTTCGATAACATCAATATCCTGCAGCTCAACCCGCCGGATGACCCGAGCTTTAGTCTGTTCAACGGCAACTGCGGTTACTGCACTCCGGCCAATGCTCCCACGTCTACCCTGCAGAATCCAGTCTCGCCGTCCATCGCCGCGTCCGTCGCGAATATCGTGTCGATACCGGACGGCCGCGATCATCCCGACCTTTATTTGCAAACGTGGAATCTGACTTTCTCCAAGCAGTTCGGGAACAACGTGATTGATGTTTCCTATGTTGGGGTGAAGGGAGCCAAAGAGGACACGTCTCTGCTGAATTACAATGTCGGTCCGCCACAGCCGCCCGGCGGAAATGTCCAGGCAAATCGCCCGTATCCTGCTTATGGCCAGATGCGCGTGCTGGATAATCATGGAGCCTCGATTTACGAGGGCTTCCTGGTTCACTTTCAGCATCGGCTATCGCGGGGTCTCGACCTAACCACGTCGTATGCCCTCTCTTCGTTACGGGATGATCAAGGCGGCGGCACGAACCAAGAGCGCAATGAGACCCAGTATGCTTTCGATAAAGTATGGGCGAACGGGCTGACCCAACAGCGTAATAACCTGACGGTCGCCGTCCTATACGACCTTCCCAAACTGAATGATGACAGAAACTCGGTGGCGCGGAGCCTTCTGAATGGATGGGGCGTTGCTGGGATCTTCCAGTATTATTCCGGCAGTCCGCAATTCGTCTATCAGAGTGACGACGGCCAGAATAACGGCAATAACTTCGAATATCCGGATCTTGTTCCCGGCCAGCCGAATGGTGTTCACAACAGGTCCATCAATGAGTGGTTCAATACCGCCAGATTCACGGAAGCGATCGGCCATTACGGCAACGCGCCGCGCAACCCGTCATGGGTGGTGGCGCCGTCGAACAACCCCCTCGGGTTGGAGCTCAAACGAATGTTCGCCATGCCGTTTGCTGAATCGCAGAAGCTGAGTCTTCAAGTCCAGGCCTTCAACGCCTTCAATCACCCCCAGTTTGGCGTTCCCAATGCTAACGCGTCATCGGGCTCCTTCGGGACGATCACGTCGACAACCCTGGATAACCGCGAGTTTCAATTCGTGGTAAAGTATTTTTTCTAAAAACGGTTTTGGCCGCCAGGTTCGAACTGTGGGCTGCCTGCAATGCGGGCAACCCGCAGTTCGTCAACCAGGTTGCGGATGGGCAGGACAACGGCAACAACTTCGAGTACCCAGACCGTTGCCCCTCGAAGGGAACCATCTTGATTCCGCGCGGAAGCCTTGAACGCCCTCAATCACCCCCAGTTTGGCGCCCCCAAATGCTACGCTGGGCTCTGGTATCAGGGGAGAGATAACCAATACCACTATCGATAACCGCGAGCTGCAATTTGCATTGAAGTACATTTTCTAACTCAACCAGGAAGGCCCCGCCTTTGCCGGCGGCCTCAGGTCTCAGATGAAGCAGGAAGGCAAATATGGTACCTGAATTTGAGCATCAAAACGGCATGAACGACCGGCGATCGTTCATGAAATTGCTGGCGGCAGCACCACTCTTTGCAACCATTGGCACGCGGAGCCTTGCCGCCACCGTGAGATCCGCTGGCAAAAGTTCCTTCTCCAACAATGTTTACACTCGACTTGGCGTTCGCCCCCTAATCAACGCACGCGGCACCTGGACCTATCTGTGCGGTTCGCTGGAACTACCCGAGACCCGGGAAGCGGCGGAGGAGGCGTCCCATTATTTTGTCGATATGTTTGAGCTGCAGGCAGCCGCAGGCCGTCATCTCGCGAAGCTCTCCGGGGCAGAATCTGGAATGGTCACATCCGGCTCGGCTGGCGCGATGGCTTCCGCGACAGCCGGCTGCATCGCCGGGACAGATCCAAAAAATGTCTGGCAATTGCCCGACACTACCGGCTTGAAGAGTGAAATCGTAATGATGGGAGGCCGGAGCGCATTCGATAGCGCCATTCGCCTCGCCGGAGGCAAACTGATTATTGCAAAGACAGTGGACGATTTGCAGCCTGCCATGACTCCACAAACCGCCATGGTCTACACCACCTGGAGGGACGACCGGATCGAGAGCATACTCAAGATCACCAAGCCCGCAGGTGTTCCCGTGTTACTCGACGACGCGGCTGGTATTCCCCCCTACGAGAATTTCACGCGCTACGCAAAGATCGGCATCGATCTTTTTTGTTTCAGTGGCGGAAAAGGTCTGTCTGGCCCGCAATGTTCCGGGGTGCTGCTGGGCCGGAAGGATCTGATCGATGCGGCTCTGGCAAATAGCAGCCCTTGGGAGGGTGCCGTCTGCCGGCCTATGAAAGTCGGCAAGGAAGAGATTATGGGTATCCTTGCGGCGGTTGACTATTGGTCGCATGCCGATCTCGGGGCACTCAACAAAGAGTGGCAGAGCCGGGTGGAACGAATCCAGAAATTGGTCGAAACCGTGCCGGGAGTTACGACGGACATCACCATCCCTCAAGACGAGAATAGTTATCCAACCCTGACAGTCACGTGGGACGAAAAGAAGTTTGGCTTGACTGTGGCCGAATGCGACCAGCAGTTGCGGGCAGGTGAGCCCCGGATCGAAGTGTTGACGAACAGTAATCCCAGCGGGGTTCTCGGACGCATTAGGAACAATGACCCCAATCGACAGCGGAGAGACCGTCCAAATCATTTGCAGATTATCTCGATGACTATGCAACCAGGGGAAGATCTCATGGTCGGCAACCGCCTCCGCCAGATTCTTGACAAAGCACGCAAACAAGCTGTGTGACGATCTCCGGAAGAAACGATGAGCTACTTACTAAGGCGTTGCCAAAGATTTGCTCTATGTGTATCGCTTGCTGCATGCGGCGCGCAGGTCTTTGCGCAGGCGGGCGGTGTGCTCAAGGTCATCAAGATTGATGGTAAAGATCCTGGCCCCACGTCGAGTGCCGGCATTCTCGCCAACCAAACGCTCTACGTGGCCGGTCAAAACGGTCGCTCTGCCGATGGCAGTCTTCCCAGGGATTTTCAACAAGAGGTTGGCCAGTCGTTGAGCAATGTCCAAGGTGTGCTCCGCGCAGCAGGAATGGATTTTGGCAATGTCGTCTGGATGAACATCTATGTGACCAATGGGCAGGATATAGCTGCAATGAACGATGTCTATTGGAAATCGATGGTTCAGAATCCTCCCGCACGTACCGTCCTGGTGGTGGGCGCTCTGCCGAACGGAGAGAAGATTGAGATCAACTGCATTGCCGTTAGCACCGCGGCTACTCGTCGTGTGATCCACCCGCAGGGATGGCCGCAGGGGCCACACCTCGATCCGGCTGGAATCCAGGTGGATGACGTTCTCTACATGTCAGCGCAGCCAGGCACAGATCCACTGACTGGAAAGGTTGCGGCGAATTTCGCAGACGAAGTGAAACAGGCTCTCGATAACGTCACCACGGTTGTAAAGACGGCTAACATGACGATGGCGAATGTTATCTGGGTAAATCCCTATCTGAACAGCACCGATGCTCCAGAAGATGTGATGAACAAGATTTACGCGACCTATTTCGAATTTGGAAATACTCCAGGGCGGGGAACGATTCAGGTGTTGGACCTTCCGAATAGGAATCACATCGTTTTCAGTTGCATTGCGGGTGCCGATCTCACAAAACGCAGGGCAATTCGTCCCAAAAATGAGAGGCCCAGCCGAACTGCCAGCCCCGGTATCCTCTATGGGGACACACTCTATCTCTCAGCAAAAGACGCGTATGTTCCGGCTTTAGGGCTCTTTACATCTGATCTGGGTGTGCAGGTGCGGCTGTCGATGCGCAACTTGCTGGATGGGTTAGAGGAGGCGGATATGGATTTCTCGAATGTCGCCTCTTCAACCATCTATATGCGTGAGATGAAGGACGCAGACCAGGTCCATCCTCTTTATGGAACTTTTCTTAAGAGCCATTTTCCGGCACGAACGACATTGCAGCAGAATTTTGATTTGAAGGCAGAGGATGTGGAGCAGATTTCATTCATTGCAGTGAGACAACCGAAACAGTAAGTCACGTTTAGCAAGAGCCCTGTCCCCTTCTGCCAGCTCATCGTAAGATCGCATATATCTTTTCCCGTGCTAACACTGGCCCCTTCAACCATGGCTCGACTGTCTGCATGCGTCGCGCTTTCTCATCACGACGAGTCGTCCAGGAGACTGATCGTTGCTGTTGCGTCAGCTCACTCATTCTCTACTCCTTTCGCCTCACATCCACTTGCGAGTGTGTCTGCTACTGGCCAAGGAACCACTCAACCAGTCGTTCCAGAGCCGCTCTGGCCTTCGCCAGCTCATTTCTGATTCCTTACGATCTCGCCCAAGCGTTGTCGATAATAACGCTCCGAAGACCTCGAACACCTAGAAGCCGAGACCAATGGTCCAAATTGGTTGCTGGTGATCGAATCGCGAGGGCAGTACAGTTCCCTCGATGAATCGTGAACCGCGTGTATCGACGACGGCCGCCTTTTCCACGTTCAAGAGAGGGCGCTGTTTGCCGTCTTAGGGAAAATGCGCAACAGTCCGAGCAGAGCTCCATATGAACCATCGGCTTTGCCACGGGTGGAATGATGGCCGGGACCATCGGTTATTTCGTGAAGATGCCGTGTTCTTCATCGAAGCGCTGTTCGGTTTTGATGGCCTTCTTGGCAGCCTCGTTTGCAATACGTTCGACCTTCCGATCCATTGGCGTTTCATCTGACTGGTTCTGATCTGTTTTTTCGGAATCCTTCTTTGTGTCTGCCATATTGTCCTCTCTGTTTGTTTCGCAAACTACGGTCTTGCCGCATGGCGCGCAAAAATCCAGCGGCCTTCTTGATCAATCAATGCGTTTCACCTACGAGCCTGCTTGCACCTGGTCCCTCCGAATATGGGACTCCTTGCGGAGTCCGAGCTACTTCGAGACCGCACGTGCTGCACTCTCAATTACATCTGCAACTTCCTTGGGGTGCGACACATAAACGCAATGACTGGCGCCAGCCACTTCGACTGTGTCGCTATGAGCTCGCTTGGCGTACCATCGTTCAAGGTTAGGGTTGATGGTCCGATCGCTTCCCGCCACTAGCATCCAGCTCGGTTTAGTTCTCCAGGCTGCCGCGGTGATTGTCGCTGAGAAGTTGTTTGCGGCATTGAGTACCTGTGATCGCTCCATGAAAGCGGCCTGCTCCTCAGAAAGGTCGGCTGCAAAGTACTCATGAAACTGCGCGGGATCGAGGTACGTGAAACCATCTGCTGTCTTTTTTAGCGCACCAGACTTGCCGAGGTCACTCGGAAAGCGCTTCCCGTCGTCTCCTTCGTTTTCCCCAGCGTCTGGCATGTGCGCTGCAACGTACACCAATCCTCCAACTGATGGATCCGTGCCTGCTTCCGTAATCACGGATCCCCCATAGCTGTGGGCGACAAGGATGCTCGGTCCGTCTTGCAGTGCGAGGATCCGCTTCACGGCGATCACATCATCCTGGAAGGACGTCTCCGGCTCTTGGACGATGCTGACATTGAAGCCGTCCTTGACGAGAATGTTGTAGACGCCTTTCCAGCCCGAACCGTCCGCCCAGGCACCGTGGACGAGGACGATATTCTTCACTTCAGACTTCTGAGCTTGTAACTTCGGTGTGCTCGATAAGGCAGCAGCACACAACATCGTGGCGAATAGGGCAAATTTATTGACCATACCTATCTCCAGTTACTTCTTTGTTGAGTTCTGCAGCGCGTTTTCAAAGACTCAGACCGTCACTGCTGGTGAGGCTCTCATCCAACGGTTGCCTCTGATGCCTTACCCTTCGAAGAACGCAGCTTCCTTCGCCGTTCTCAAGTCCCTTGAAGATCTCTCGCGAACACTGTCTGATGTAATTGCCATTTGAAACTCTTCTTGTCCTTTGCGATTTGTCTTCTGTGCTTTTGCGATTAGATAAGCAGGTATCGTGCCAATTGCTAAGGTGCTGAAAAGGGACAGTGTCGTCAGCAGATTCATGCTGCAAACTCGGCAAAATGACGAGCGCTCAGCAGAACGTGTTGGAATCAAAGACTGACCGACGACGGATGGACTTACATTTCGAAGTGGTTTGGTCCAAGGACTGGCAAGACAATGTGATGGCAGGCGCCGCTCAAGGAGAGCGTCGTACTATCCCAATTAGGAGGATTGACGTTTCAGACCGTACTTGTTGATTCCCAAACGTTGGATTTTCGGTTCAAGCGTCTGCCACGGAATCCCGAGTTTCGCAGCCGCGCCTGAAGTTCCGGAAATGGGGCCATGGCAATCAGCCAGACCCCCAACTCGCCCGACATGAATACGACTGCCCACGAACATGTTGACGTAGAGTGCGTCTTTGCTCTTTACGTATGTCCACGTAGGAATCATCAACAGTGTGCGCGAAACGTTCCCGACGCAACAGGGGCACACATGCCACTTCGCACGCTGAGTATTCACCGGCGGATTCGTATAGCAAAAGCTCTGGCCATCGAGCGCCACCCCGCCGAGCAGCGCGTTGTACATCGTCTGCTCGTACAGGTCGGCATACTTTGCATCGTGATACGCGAGGTTGAGTTTGTACTGGAAGAAGACAACTCCGCAACTTGAGCATGTCTCGCAGTAGGATTCATTGCGAAGCGAGTAGTTGGGCCCGAAGCCTTCGGAGGTCTCACCACTGCCAATGCCTCCCGTCACATAATATTTCCTGTTGACCATGTTGTCCCAGAGAGAAATGACCGCGCTCTGGTAGTCGCGATCACCGGTCTCGGGCGCGATGTCCGCCATGCCAGAAATAGAAAGTACATCGCGCGAACAGCATGGCCCACGGCTTCGTACTGCTGCCCTGGAGGCAGGTGCCTTTGGTCGTACTCCGATCCCCCACGGCGCGAGTCGAGCAGGAATTTCGCGAGAGCGATATATACGTCTCCGCGATGATTGCCTTCCTGGTCGTTTACAACGCGGCTGAATCGCACCAGCGCTTGCTCCATCTCCTGGTGCCCGTCGAACCACTCCTTCTTACCCGGCCCGAGGTTCGCAACCCAGCAGTCCGCAAGTTTTTTCCCGGCAGACTCCGGATGGCGAGCAAGTGGAACGTTCTTATCGATCGATAGTTCAGGCTCGGCGGGGCGAAGACACAGCTGCTGGTACCCTTCGCATACGGAATGGCACGTTGTGCTCCGCCATCTCTCCGTCGAGGCCACTTGGATTAAGCTGGGTTGGTGATGTAGATGGTTCGAAAAGAGCGATCCGATCAATCCATTTTCTCGATCGAGCCTCGTCACTCCGGGTGGAGATGAAGTTGAATATCAAAAAACCTTTAGCAGTTATCGCAAATAGAATCAGCAGCAGTTCATGCCTCGTGCACGCAGTGTTGCTAGCCATTCTGAGTCTCTGCGCATTAAGCGCCAGTGCACAAGTGGAATATGTAGATCCGACCATCGGCAATGTCGGCATACTGCTAGTGCCGACACGCCCTGCAGTGTACCTCCCCAACAGTATGGTTCGCATGTACCCGATCCGCGTCGACGCATTTGGGGATCAGATTGATTACTTCCCTCTCACCATCAGTTCGCACCGCATTGATGAGTTGTTCAGCATCATGCCAGGTGAGGCAGGTGGCCCCGCCGCCTATGATCAAGAAAAGTCTACCCCATATTACTACTCCACCCGCTTCGACGGATCGCTGATCCAGACGGAGTTTTCTCCTACTGAGCGCTGCGGATACTTCCGCTTTACCTTTCCACACAACGATGCCTTCGTCTCTTTGTCCAATCGCCTGCCGGGAAGATTGGAGCCGCAAGAGAATACTGCTGTCAGCGGCGAAGAGCAATTCAGCGGCATGAAGGCGTATGTGTACGGAGAGTTCAGCGAGCCGGTCACGTTCAGCGTCGAAGTAAAAGGGGATAAAAGCCGCGTGATCGTCTCGCGCAAGGGAGTCGGGCAACTTGACCTCCGCTATGGAATCTCCTTCATCAGTGTCGACCAGGCTCGCAAGAATCTACGGCGAGAGATTCCTGCTTGGGGAATCGAGCCTGTCAAAGAAGCTGCAAAGGCGCGATGGAATGACACTCTTGGCCGTATCGCAGTGGAAGGGGGAACCGAAGTCCAGCGCCGAGTCTTTTACACTGCGCTCTACCGTTCCTTCGAACGCATGATCAACATTACTGAGGATGGTCAGTATTACAGTGGTTTCGATCACCGAGTGCATCAGGACACTCGCCCCTTCTACGTCGACAACTGGCTCTGGGACACATACCGCGCGCTGGAGCCCCTCCAAACACTGCTCAATCCAGATGTCGAGGCAGATAAGATTCAGTCCTATGTCCGCATGTATCAACAGTCGGGTATCATGCCAACCTTTGCCCTTGTATCTGGTCCTTATGCCTGCATGAATGGCAATCATCCTGCCCCATTTTTCGCGGATGCATGGTTCAAAGGCGTGCGCAACTTTGATCTTCCAACCGCCTACGAAGGCGTGCGCAAACGGTCTCTCGAGGTCACCATGCTTCCGTGGCGCCTAAATCCAAAAGGCCCACTTGACGAGTTTTATGCGGTCCACGGCTATATGCCGGCGCTGCAGCCTGGAGAAAAGGAGACCGATCCACTGGTCCATCCCTTTGAGAAGCGCCAGCCTGTGCCCGTGACCCTGGAGAATAGCTTCGATGATTGGAACATCGCCCACCTAGCACGCTTTCTCAAGAAGCCGGAAGACGAAAAGCTTTTTCTTGAACGCGCTGCAAACTATAAGAATCTCTTTCGGGCGGACAAGGGGCTCATGTGGCCTAAGGACTCGCAGGGAAAGTGGATCGAACCCCTTGATCCCAAGTTCGATGGCGGCATGGGTGGACGCGATTACTACGATGAGAACAACGGCTACACCTACACCTGGGACGTCATGCAAGATATCGCCGGCCTGACCGCACTGATGGGCGGCCCCGCCGAGGCCGAAGCCAATCTGGACCAGCTCTTCCGCGAGTCGCTTGGCCGTTCGAAATATGAGTTCCAGGCAAAGTTCCCGGATTCAACATCGATGATCGGACAGTTCTCCATGGGCAACGAACCTAGCCTCGCCATCCCTTATATCTACAACAGGCTCGGCGCACCTTGGAAAACCCAGAAGCGCGTTCGCATGCTTCTTGAATCGTTCTTCACCGATACAGTGCAGGGTATTCCCGGCGATGAAGACGGCGGTGGTCTTAGCGCCTTCGTGGTATTTTCGATGCTTGGTTTCTATCCAGTGACGGTCGGCGTTCCGACTTATGACGTGGGCAGCCCGATCTTCAACAAAGCGACCATTCATCTCGAGAACGGCAAGGATCTGGTCATTCTGGCCGAGCACACATCTCATGAAAATAAGTATGTGCAGAGCATTCGCTTGAATGGAAAGCCCCTCAACCAGATATGGTTTCGTCACGCGGAGATTGCCGGCGGCGGTACCTTGGAACTTACTATGGGTGACACGCCGAATACAGCGTTGGGCTCACAACCGTCTTCGTTTCCGCCTGCATCCCTGCAGCTTGACCCTGAAAATTTCGAGTGAGTTCGGCCCTAGGTCTGTGAACTACTCAATCGAAGCTCGAATTGGGAGAATCACTTCGCTGGTTGATCCTGTACCCGGCAATTCTGCTCCCTGCCACAATCCGCGTTGCCGCCCGTGGCGGGAGATCCTCCGTCTCTCAAGCCTTAGTAACGGGATCCCGTATTCCGGGAACTATAGGAACCACTCGTCTGATTTGCCGACTATACGTCCACGTGACTTACCACCATTTGTTGCTGAGTGAGTTGGCGATTTGCATCAGAGACTTGTCATCATTCGAGAATGCGATTTGGGAAAGTGGCTGATTGACAATACTCGGCGCAGTGAGCGAGATAGGTGCCTTTAAGGCACATCACTATGAACGTTACCGAGTATGACATCGACAGTTGCGCAAGCTAATAACTGGAGCTCGGCATCGTTTTCACGCTTACCGACTCCTGTCAACAGACGGTATAGGACGTCTCCTGTCAATGAGTCGTGAAGCATCACTGCAATCCGTTCAATCGGAATCGTTGTCTTTCGCAGTTCGTCCCGATGACTTTCCAATACAGATCGTATGATCGAAGCCGTTCTGGCTGGGCCGTATGTATACCATGCTATGCCCACTTCCGGACAGTTCACGGCCTCGCCGATGGCGAGACGATGAAGCTCCACAGATCGTTTTGCGGTGATGAACTTCAGGATGTGAAAAGAGAGTTTTTTAAGACTCCGTTCAAGGTTCAACCCGGTGTAATCGATCTTCGTGAGGGGTTCATTCGCCTCGCGGCACAGGTTCTCGATACTACTGATGAACAATCCACACTTCCCACCGAATTCGCTGTAGACCGTACTCTTCGAACCGCCAGCCAGCTCGACAATGTTGTCGATGGTGACGCCCTCATAGCCGTGCTTCAGAAACAAGTCTGCTGCGACCTTTTGGAGCTTGCCGTTCCGAACCTCTCCTCGTGACCGCTTATTAGGCATTCATCTACTCGTCCTGAATGCGTAAAAAAAATATTTAGTGCGATCCACTGCTCGAATCCTCCTGTATTAACAGCATTTTAGGTGATCTTTTATTCAAACGCCTTGGATTCTTGTGCGTCGTATTTGTCGCGGAGTGCATCTTACTGTAATGTACCGTACAGTACAGTTTTTCGCTAGACAAATCGCGAACTATCTGGAGATTACATGCGAAGCAAATCTAACGATTCGCTCATTCACCCGATGGCTGACTGGCTTGCAGGGCAGGGTGTCGCCCCTCGGACGGGATCTCAACCGGGATCGAATTCGATGATCAGCGTTGTGCACCCCGCTGAACTGAGTACCGACACGCAACAGACATCAGGATCGCTGAGGATGTCCGCTATTGCCGCAACGCATGGCATTGTCTCCTCGCTATGGGCAGGCATATTTGTGGTCGAGCCTTCAGCAAAGACTGGCATCCACCACCATGGCCAACAGGACACCGTCGTTTACGTCCTTGAAGGAGAAGCTTGTGTGCGGTGGGGCGACTCGGGGGAACACTTGGCCACTATTGTGGCGGGCGATTTTCTGCATGTGCCGAGTTGGTTGCCACATCAGGAGCTCAACCCTTCGAAGGAGAATCCTTTCCGCTGGGTGGTTGTGCGAAGTACGCCGGCGCCGATCGTTGTGAATCTGCCTGACGATTTCTGGCCTCCAACTGACCCGGAACTGTCTCAACGGTAATCGTGCAAAATGCGCCCATTACCTCCCTAAGAATAGGAAGTTGGGCTTTGTCATACATTCCAAAATCGCAACATGAAAAGGAGCACTTTATGAATAACCAACAGACCCTTTCAGCCGCAGCTGCCGGCACGTTCACCATCGGTGGCGATCTCACGATCAACCGGATGGGCTATGGTGCGATGCGCATTACAGGGCCGGGCGTCTGGGGCCCTCCAGCAGACAAAACCGCAGCGCGTGCGACGCTGTGGCAAGCGCTTGAACTCGGCGTAAATCTAATCGACACTGCAGACTCCTACGGTCCTGGTACATCTGAAGAGTTGATCGCAGACACACTCTATCCATATCCCGATGGATTAGTGATCGCAACCAAGGGTGGATGGGAACGCCCCGGTCCCGGCCAATGGACGCACAACGCCAGCCCGAAACATCTTACCCAAGCACTCGAGGGGAGTCTGAAGCGTCTGCAACTGGACCGTATCGACGTCTATCAACTTCACGCTCCCGATAACGCCGTCTCCTTCGAAGCGTCAGTAGAAGCGTTGGCCAGGCTGCGCGAACAGGGTAAGATTCGTCATGTCGGCCTCTCAAATGTGACTCGCGAACACGTGGAGAGGGCACGTAGGATCGTCCCGATTGTCTCCGTGCAGAACCGCTACAGCTTCGCCGACCGGGAATCCGATTTCATCGTAGATTACTGCGAGCAGAACAATATTGCTTTTCTTCCGTGGGCTCCCCTTGGTCAAGCGAAGGAGGCACACGACGCCATCAAGAAGTTTGCGGGCAAGCTGAATGCAACTCCATTGCAGATCGCATTGGCATGGCTGCTCAAACGTTCCAAAGTAATCCTGCCTATTCCAGGAACGTCTTCGATCAAGCACCTGGAGGAGAATATCGCTGCTGCGGGTCTAGAACTCTCTCAAGTTGCTTATGACCAGTTGTCCTCTGTCAGCCATCCGCCCGCAAGCCTACGCGGCTAAATCTACCGCCTATGCAGTGGCTTCGCTCTTGCTAAGCCACTGCAACGATCGACTGTCGCCGAATTACGAATCTGGAGATGAGAATTATGAGACGTTCACACCTCGCAAAGTTCTACGCCTTCGCCGCTCTCGCCTTCACCGCCCTTCTTCCTTATGCGCTCCATGCGCAGCAGACGATTACCGGTCAGGCTGCCTTCGCGGACTGGAATCAGCAGCAGCCTGGCGTCCATCGCAAGATTACAGTCGCCGATCTGCCAGAGCCCAAGCCTCAGGAGGCCGTTAACAATACGCCGCATTTGATTCCCCGCCCAAAGGATTCTTGGCCGATTGCTCCTGCAGGCTTCAAGGTGACGCTTTACGCCGGAGGCGATGCCGCTCCCATGCAACGTGCTGACAACAAGGAGCACATGCAGTTGAGTGGGGGCACATTTACGATGCCTCGCCTGCTCAGGACGGCGCCCAACGGCGATCTCTTTCTCGCTGACTCCGGCGCTGGCACCATCTTCATCCTTCGCGGCATAGGCCCCGATGGCAAAGCCGCGCGGATTGAAAAGTTCGCTACCGGCCTCGATCACCCCTTCGGCATTGCGTTCTATCCCGCTGAGAACCCCAAGTATGTCTACGTCGGCAATGCCACTACCGTTCAACGGATCCCCTATCACACAGGGGATCTGCACCCGACGGGCACGCCTGAAACGATCGTTCCCAATATCCCTGGGTATGCCCAGCTTATGGGTGGAGGCCATTGGACCCGCGATGTCGTCTTCATCAAAGACGGCGAATACATGTTAGTTTCCGTAGGCTCAGGATCAAATATCGATGATCCTGACACGCATCCAAAAGAGTTCCATCGGGCTGATGTACTGGAATACACTCCCGAAGGAAAGTTCATCAGAGTCTATGCGTCCGGTATTCGCAACTGCGTCGGAGAGGCCATCAATCCCATTACAGGTCAACTGTGGTGCTCTACAAACGAACGCGACAATCTCGGCAATCATCTTGTTCCCGACTATGTAACGTCGATAAAGGAAGACGGCTTCTACGGCTGGCCCTGGTACTACATGGGCGACCATCAGGATCCGCGCCTCCCGCAGCCCTGTGCCAATGGCACCGGCCCCAATCCGCAGGCGGCCGCGCTCACCGCAGATGAGGCCAAGACCTGCAATCGCGTCGATCTCGCCTCCAGGGTTATTACTCCCGATGTCCTCGTCCAGCCCCACATGGCCTCGCTCGAGATGGTCTTTTATCCCGACCAGAAGGAGCAGTTTCCGGAGCAATATGACGGCGACGCCTTTGCCGCAGAACACGGCTCTTGGAACCGAGCCAACCGCGCCGGCTACGAAGTCATCCGCATCCCCATGCACAATGGCCATGCCGATGGCAGCTACGAAGACTTCCTCACCGGCTTCGTCACCAAGGACGGCCAGGTCTGGGGCCGTCCCGTAGGGGTCGCCATCGCCAAAGACGGTAGCCTGTTCGTTACCGACGATGGCTCCCGCTCTGTCTGGCGCGTCACCTACACCGGAAAATAGCGGGACTATGCTGTGCTCAAGCAGCATCGGCCCGACAGCTACCCATATAGAGACGACTGGGTCGAAAGTCGCGCTCGTCGGACCGAAGCGATTTTCATGGAATTTCGCGGGCCGAAGGCCCTACTCAACTTATATGAATTCTAAATATCGCAGTTTTGGTATTGCCGCCATCGTCACTGCAGCATCTGTGAC
>Ga0207060_10085_pt1 | contig 35612 bp, 32 predicted proteins | sample Alteio_BWMinCont_30_FD_153270 | JGI IMG/M metagenome (GOLD analysis project Ga0207060, IMG submission 153270) | Enriched cells from forest soil in Barre Woods Harvard Forest LTER site, Petersham, Massachusetts, United States -... | ecosystem: Environmental > Terrestrial > Soil > Temperate forest >...
AAGCAAGCAATGCGCTGTTGAGATGAGAGAATCTCAGCTGAACGGATTTAGTATCAATTTTGGAAAGCACGTATATACATCCCCTTGTTTTGACTTTCTGAACATAAACACAAAAAGGCGTTTACAAGAAATGACACAAGAACAAGTCCAGATTCACAGGCACGTCAGCAGCAGTGCAGAGTATTATGCGCCATGCTTCACTTGCGAGAAGGAAGTGCCAGGTCTCTACCCGTTCACACGCGGAATCTATCCTGAAATGTTCCGCGAGCGACTTTGGACGATGAGGCAGTACTCTGGATTTGGGACAGCTGAAGACACTAACAAGCGTTTCAAGTATCTACTCAATCTAGGGCAGACGGGTTTGAGCGTAGCCTTCGATCTGCCAACTCAACTAGGTTTGGATTCAGACAGCGAAAGATCTGAGGGCGAGGTGGGCAAGGTCGGCGTTGCAATAAGTACGCTCGATAACATGCGGACGCTTGTATCAGACATTCCCGTGGAGAAAGTCTCGACCAGCATGACGATTAACGCAACTGCCTCGACGATGTTAGCAATGTATGTCGCGGCTGCCGAGTCTAAGGGGATCTCGAGAGAAGATCTCAGAGGTACGACGCAAAATGATATTCTCAAAGAGTACGCGGCTAGAAACACTTTCATCTACCCTCCCGACAGCTCATTTGACCTTAGTATTGACCTGATAACATTCTGTTCAAAAGAGATGCCAAAGTGGCATCCGATCAGCATTTCCGGTTATCACATGCGAGAGGCTGGAGCGAACGCAGTTCAAGAGCTCGCATTTACTTTTGCCGATGCAATCGAATACGTGAAGGCTGTAGTGAACAGGGGATATAATATCGACAGTTTTTGCGATCAGCTATCGTTCTTTTTTGCATGTCGAAACGACTTTTTCGAGGAAATTGCCAAGTTTAGAGCAGCTCGAAGGATATGGAGCAAAATTGTCCGCGAGAGATTCAACTCCCGGAATGAAAACTCCATGAAGCTGAAATTTCATGCGCAAACAAGCGGCGAGACGTTAACAGCGCAGCAACCGCAAAACAATATCGTGCGAGTCTCCGTACAAGCACTTGCCGCGGTTCTGGGCGGTGCTCAATCCTTGCACACAAATTCCTATGATGAGGCACTTGGACTTCCGTCCGAAGAATCGGTAACAATTGCTCTTAGGACCCAGCAGATCGTAGCGGAAGAAAGCGGCGTTATCGGGACTGCCGATCCTCTTGGCGGCTCTTTTTATCTGGAGACTCTAACCGAAGAAATCGAAGGCCGTGCAATGGAGGAATTAGATAGGATAGAGCGGTTAGGCGGAGCGCTTGAAGCTATCAAGACAGGCTATGTTCAAAGAGAAATTCAGAACAGCGCCTACGAGTATCAAAAGGCGGTAGATGAAAAAAGAAGAGTCGTTGTTGGCGTGAACCTGTTTGAAAGTGATCAGAAAGAACAATTGAAGGTTCTTTCAATTCCGAAAGAGTCCGTCGAGAGACAGTTAAGACACCTGCGAGAGCACAGAAGAAAGCGCGACAAGGTCGCGTGGGAAAAGGCCATTGCCAGATTGCTCGACCACGCTTCACGAAAAAATCGTGAAATTGAAGACAATCTGGTCCCGCTTATCATTGACGCATCCAAAAAGGGTGCTACTACCGGTGAAATAAGTGGCGCGCTGCGCGAAGCCTTCGGTGAATACCGACAGCGAAATGTCATCTAAAGAATATAGCAATCCGAGAGCAAAGGTCATTGTTCGCATGTGTCACATTGGGTAATCAATGAATCACCGGCCAGCAGGTAGAATGATTTATACCCACGCCTCACATACGATAGCGGCACGTTATGTTACTGGATCATTTCATTAAAGATCCTTCTCTAGTATCTTCAGAACTGTAATTTGGGTGCAATAGCAAGTCGTGTCAAATGTCACCCAATTGCTGTTGAAAGGGTCGAACGTTGCTTACGACGAAATTGGTATGGGAAAACCAATTGTTTTTGTTCACGGTGCTTGCGAAAATTCTTCGTTTTGGAATCACCAACGGATACTCTCGGATCGATTCAAAATCATAACCATTGATCTCCCGGGTCACGGAAAATCCTCACCGCTTTCTCGCGAAATTGAAATTAGAAACTATTCCGACATTGTATCCGAGTTTCTTTCGAGGACCTGCAAAGAGCCACCGATTCTGGTCGGACACTCCATGGGCGGGGCGATTACACTTTTGAATGCGATAGAGCATTCCAATTCGCTGAAGGGCGTCGTACTAGTTTGCTCCGGTGCGAAATTAGGCGTGCTCCCCTCGATTCGTGAAGGATTGAGATCGCGATTTGAAGAAACTGTAAAGGCTGTAGTTGGGCCGAGACAATTTTCATCAAAGACGAATTTGGAAACTATTCGGTTCGTGACAAATGAGATTCTGAAGTGCAACAACGGGATTGCTGCCAGTGATTATGAAGCCTGCAACAGCTTCGACGTCAGGCAAAAGCTCCAATCGATCCAAATTCCGGTTTTGATAATTGCCGGCGAGGAAGACAAGATGACTCCTGCAACTTGGTCATCGTATCTAAAGGAAAATATTCCAAAGTCTAAACTCATCGTGATGAGGGACGCCTCGCACCTTCCAATGCTGGAAAGGCCGGCCGAATTCAATCGCCACCTTATCGAATTTGTTTCATCCATCAACTAGGAAAACGTCCTCTGCCGCTTCGTTTTGATTAACAAAGAAAGTCTCAGATCGAGCTGATCGTATTCATTGGATTCTCCGACGCCTAATCTTCCAGACGTTCAAATTGAAAGGGAGGCAAAGGTGCATCTCTACCCTTTTTCAGATTACTTTCAGGGATTTGAAAAAGTACCAATAGTCCAGAGACTGTTCGGGGACAAGACTGCACAGGTCCTTAGAAATCTGAAAGTCGAGTTCTATTCTGCAAAGTTCGGCTACATGGCGGTTAGTGACGAGGATGGACATTTATTGATCAGCGCCTACCACCTTCGAACAGCAGACCCAGCGATTATCTACCTCGACGTCGTCCATGAGCTCCACCATGTCAAACAGTTCATGGAGGGAAAAGAGCTATTCTTGAATGATTTTGAATACGTCGACAGTCCAATCGAGATAGAAGCCTATCTCGGAACGGTCGACGAGGCTAGGCGGATTGGATTTTCGGACGACCAGATTGTCGAGTATTTGAAAATAGAGTGGATTACAGACGAACAGATGAAACGCTTAATCCAGCACATGGGCCTTCGAAAAGCCGAGGAAGGCTCCGTAACTTCTTAGGACAGCCAGAATACGTTTCCGTCCAGGTCAGCAAACATCGCGTAAGCTCCCCAGCCTTCGTCCTTGGGCTTCACGGTGAACTTTACTCCTTTCTTTGAGAGTTCCTTGTACGTCTTATCCAAATCATCTGTCGTAAAGGAGATTCCGGTATTTCCTTTTTCCAGGGGCTTTGTCTTGCAAAGATGAATCTCGGGTCCGCGAACTCCCTTTGGTACAACTGTAACCCAGTGTTCCATAGTGCTTTTGATCTCAAACCCAAGTTTGGTCTTGTACCAGTTTGCCGCTTTTTTCTCGTCTCTAACAACCACAGCTATTGAACCCATTTTTTTAATCATGTTAAACAATCCAGTTCGTCCAATTGCCAGCATATGTCATTTGCTATGGTGTATGTTCGTAATTAGAGCAGTATGGCCTTGTGTCAGGGAGGTACGTGTCTTTCCGGATAGCCTTCGTATATCTGACGCGGCCTTGCGATCTTTTGCTCCGGATCAAGAAGGAGCTCCTTCCATTGCGCTAGCCAGCCTGACATTCTCGGAATGGCAAAAAGTACGGTGAATATGTCCATCGGAAACCCCATCGCCTGATAGATCAAGACGGAGTAAAAGTCGACATTTGGATAGAGCTTGCGCTTTATGAAATAATCATCAGAAAGCGCTACGTTCTCGAGTTCAAGTGCAATATCGAGTAGTCTATTTCGTCCGGTTACTTCGAAAACTTCTTCTGCGATTTGCTTGATTATTTTGGCTCTCGGGTCGTAATTTTTGTAAATCCGATGTCCGAACCCCATAAGCAATCGATTTCCTTCCTTTACCTGCCTGATGATTTCTGCCACCTTTTCTTTGGAACCGATCTCCTCCAACATTTTCACTACTTCTTCATTTGCGCCACCGTGCAGCGGCCCGTACAAAGCAGCAGTAGCCGCAGCCCCGGCACTGTAAGGATCGGCGTGTGAGCTTCCCACGATCCTCATTGCTGTAGAACTGCAATTTTGCTCGTGATCAGCGTGCAGAATGAACAGGATATCCAGCGCCTTTGCAAGAACGGGATTTGGCTCATATGAGGAAGTAGATGGTGGCCTGTACATCATCGAAAGAAAATTCTCCGTGTAAGTTAGGTCATTGCTCGGGTAGATGTAGGCCATTCCCTGTGAATGCCTGTAAGCAAATGCGGCAAGAGTTGGAATCTTGCCAATCAACCGGTAAATTTGAAGCTCGCGAGATTTTTCATCAAAGATGTTTTTCGCGTTGGGATAGAAAGTTGAAAGAGCGGCAATTGTAGTTACGAGCATTCCCATAGGATGAGCATCATAATGGAATCCATCCATGAACTTCTTCACGTTTTCATGAACCATCGTGTGATACGTGATGTTGTGAACCCAATCTTTTAGCTCGTTATCCGACGGGAGCTCTCCATAAATCAAGAGATAAGCCACTTCAAGGTACTTTTTCCGTTCCGCAAGCTCATCGATTGGATATCCTCTATAGCGGAGGATACCCTTGTCTCCATCGATGAATGTGACCTTGCTTTTGCAGGACGCTGTATTCATGTACGCGGGATCGTAGGCTAAAAGGCCGAAATCATCATCGTTCACTTTTATATGCCTAAATTCCGCCGAGCGAATTGCTCCTTCACTGATTGGGATCTCATACTCCTTTCCCGTTCGATTGTCTCTCACCGTAAGCGAGTCAGTCATGGGCTATTTCCTTTCCATGCTACAGATTGAATTTTAATCGAAATCACGGATAAAAGAAGTTAGGTTATGGAATTCATCTTCAAAAGTGCAAGAAAATGAGAATTTCGGTCGATTATCTCTTACAGCATAAAGAATCTACCTTATCACTCGAAGTCGCCATGTGTGTCAGATTCGATAGAGACCCCCTCTAAAAATCTCTTCAAAAGTTGGAAGGTTCTTGGAGATAGATAGCTATGAGAGCTTGCATGATCTCCTGTCCCCCAATCGTGTTTCAATTGGTTGTGGAGAATCAAGATGAAATTTAACGCGACTCTAGAACCGGATGATTCATCTAAAGGCCTTTTTTCCGCAGCTCTTTTTGAATGCTATTTGCAATTGTGTATCCCGGATTTTGTTAATTAATGGGGACTCCCTTCAGGCATCGCAAAGTCGAGATTGCGCAAAGTTAGGCAAAGATATCATCCAGTTTTGTTTCAATGTCCCCGGGCTTTTCGATATCAGTCGCTTGAAATACGATCTTCCCATCAAGCTCCACGACAGGGATCAAAAGAAAGTATTTTTCAAAGATAATGCTGTCTCGTGCTATATCAAACTCCTGCAGTTTGAAGTTATCTTGCATAGAAAGCTCTCTTAATTTCAGTAGTGCGCTCTCACAAAGATGGCATCCCTCTTTTGAGTAAAGAATAACGCGGTGCAACAATTGCTGGACAACAATGAACGTGCAAACTTCTTTAAACTATAGGCATTTCAAAAGTCGTCGGAACGCGGAAAAAGTGCCATCGAAGCAGACCTCAGCTCAAAAACAGTTAACGAATCTTCACAGCGTCGGAGTATTGCAAGGGCCAAAGAATGCTCCCCACCGTGCGTACTACAAAGCGATGGGATTGGGTGATTCTGATCTTGCAAAGCCGTTGATCGGCGTCGCAAACACTTGGAATGAAGCAACGCCATGTAACGTGCACTTGAACTTGTTAGCAAACAAGGCATCCGAGGGAATAGTTTCCGGCGGCGGAACACCCAGACAATTTGTAACCATTGCCGTGAGCGACGGTATTGCCATGGGAACTGAGGGAATGAAGGCTTCTCTTGTTAGCAGAGAAATCATAGCAGATTCGGTTGAATTGATGATCCGTGCTCATGAGTACGATGGGTTCGTCGGGATCGCAGGTTGCGACAAGAGCCTCCCGGGAATAATGCTCGCAATGTCACGCTTGAATCGCCCTTCTGCATTTGTTTATGGCGGCACAATAATGCCCGGAGTGGTCGACGGAAAGGATGTAACGATCCAGGATGTATTCGAGGCGGTTGGCGCTTTTGAGAGCGGGCGAATTTCTGCTGAAGATCTAAAAAATGTAGAGGATGCATCCTGCCCAGGTGCTGGATCTTGCGGCGGACTATATACCGCTAACACAATGGCTTGTTTGAGCGAAGCGCTCGGCCTTGCGCTACCTGGTAGCGCGACTCCTCCGGCGGTGGATGGACGACGTTCACAGTTTGTTTTTGAAACGGGACAGGTCGTTCTCAAAGCGCTTGAGAACGATTTGAAGCCCAGAGATATCCTGACGTTTGAAGCATTCGAGAACGCGATCAGCCTGCTTCAGGCAATCGGTGGATCGACGAACGCCATACTGCACCTTATTGCACTAGGACGGGAATCCGGAGTCAAACTAACTCTGGACGATTTTGAAAGGATAAGAAAGAAGGTGCCTCACATCGCCGATCTCCGTCCCGGAGGGAAGTATGTAATGTTCGACTTGGACAAGGTTGGCGGTGTACCTCTAATCTTGAGTAAACTGATGGACAAAAAAATGATTCACGAAAGCTGTCTTACGATAACGGGCAAGTCGATAAAGGAAAACATGAAAGCTGCAAGGTTCCTCAAGGTTCAGAATGTTGTCCGATCGGTAGATGATCCAATTCGAAAAACCGGAACTGATGTAATCCTTAGGGGGTCGCTCGCTCCCGATGGAGCAGTTGTCAAGATTGCAGGTCTTCAAGTTACAAAATTCAAAGGCAAAGCACGAGTTTTTGACCGTGAGGAGCTTGCGTTCGATGCTGTTTCCAAGCGAAAGATTACGGCTGGCAATGTCGTAGTAATAAGATATGAAGGACCAAAAGGAGGTCCCGGAATGCGAGAAATGCTGCAGGTAACAGCTGCTATAGTTGGGCAGGGATTGGGACAGGATGTTACACTCGTTACTGATGGACGATTCTCTGGTGCGACTAGAGGGTTCATGGTCGGCCATGTTTCCCCGGAGGCGATTGTCGGTGGTCCGATAGCTCTGGTCGAGGATGGCGACGAGATCAACATTGATGCCGACGCGCAGGCCTTAGATCTCCTTGTGCCGCAGAAAGAACTGGCAAGAAGAAAGAAAGAGTGGAAAGCACCCAAGCCGAATTACGAATGGGGAGCTCTTGCAAAGTACGCCAGCCTTGTTGGATCCGCCTCGGAAGGTGCCGTATGCGCCCCGAGGCTCTCTTAGCTGATCCTAGCTCAATGCGCAAAACGCAGCCAATGGCGTTCTTGCATTTTGAGCGCGAAAGGACTCTGTTCTACACGGCAAACCCCGCATATCCGGCAACACTGAAATAATTAGACGCGACCAATTTTCCCTTGGTCGTGCCTAATTTTTCTTGTCAAGCTTAATTTTAGTAAAAAACGCCGATGAATTTCAGACTTCATCGGGCAAGACAATCAGGTTTTTTTCACTTCCCGCACTTCAAAAGTCCCTTGGATCAAGGGCGAATATTTCGCGACTCCCAATTTCAATAAGAATATTGCTCGAATCTTTGGTTCGAAATAAAGATGGAAAGGCGATAACTGATGAAGATATTATCGCACTGGCTTCGTGGAATGCTAAAAATCCCGCCGATAGAGAGATTCCGTTCAAAGTATCCCGCGTGCTAATGCAGGATCTTACCGGCGTTCCAGCTCTTGTTGATCTTGCCGCCATGAGGGATGCGGTAGCAAAGATGAAGCTTGATCCCAAGATAATAGAGCCTGAAGTGCCGATTGACCTCATAATTGACCACTCGATCCAGGTGGACGCATTCAAGAACAATCTGGCGTTCAAGATCAATGCCGAAAAAGAGATCGAGAGAAACCGGGAAAGATACGAATTTCTAAAGTGGGCTCAGCAGGCATTCAAGAAACTGAAACTTGTTCCTCCAGACACAGGAATCTGCCATCAAGTAAATTTGGAATTCCTCGCAACGGTTACAACAATCAAAGATATTGAAGGCAGATTGACTGCTTTTCCCGATACACTTGTAGGAACGGATTCTCACACGCCGATGATTAATGGACTCGGCGTCTTGGGCTGGGGGGTCGGAGGAATCGAGGCTGAAGCGGCGCTACTTGGACAGCCTGTAACATTCGTTACACCGCGAGTCATTGGAGTTCATCTTTCAGGTCAGCTCCGCGAAGGCGTGACTGCAACTGACGTAGTTCTCACAATTACCCAGACACTCCGAAACCTCGGGGTTGTGGATGCCTTTGTTGAATTCTTCGGAGAAGGAGTCAGTGCCCTAACTGTCGCCGGGAGGGCGACCATTTCAAACATGACTCCAGAGTTCGGAGCGACAGCATCGCTTTTTCCGGTGGATGAGGAAACGCTTCACTATCTCCGGCTTACCGGAAGATCGGAAGAGCAGGTCGAAGTAGTTAGCAAATACTTTGAGGCGCAAGAGATGTTTGGTGTTCCAACAGATGGACAAATTGACTACTCCCAGGTCGTTAAGATCGATCTCTCAACTGTAGAGCCGAGCGTTGCAGGACCGGCGCTTCCCCATGACAGGGTTTCTCTATCGCGTGTTGGAGAACATTTGGTAGAGACCTTCCCCGATGTTGCAAAGAATGATAAGAAAAATTCGAGTGTAACTCTGGACGGGAAAGAGTTTTCGCTAACTGATGGAGACATCGTAATTGCGGCAATTACCAGCTGCACCAATACTAGCAATCCGGATGTGATGATTGCGGCAGGACTTCTGGCAAAGAAGGCGGTCGAACTGGGCATGAGTGTTAGAGATGTGGTCAAGACGAGCATGGCTCCCGGTTCAATGGTAGTTACAGAGTACCTGCAAGCGACCGGACTTTTGCCCTACTTGGAAAAACTTGGATTTGGAATCGTGGGCTATGGCTGTACGACCTGCATAGGCAACAGCGGTCCACTGCCAGAGCCCATCAGCAAGGCTATCAGGGACAATGGCCTGACGACAGCCGCCGTTTTGTCCGGAAACAGGAATTTCGAGGCAAGAATACATCAGGACGTTAGAGCGAATTTCTTGATGTCGCCTCCGCTTGTGGTCGCTTTTGCTCTTGCGGGAACAGTAAAAAAGGATCTAACTTCAGAACCAATGGGTGCAGATAGAGATGGCGCGCCCGTTTACCTGAAGGACCTTTGGCCCTCGCATCGGCAAGTGATGGAGTACGAGACTCAAATCAGTACCGAGATGTTCAGGTCAAAGTATTCGCAGGTCTATGACCAAAATTCTGAATGGAATAAACTCATGTCTCCTACCGGGTTGCAGTATGAATGGGACAAAGAAAGTACGTATATTCAACAGCCGCCATATTTTGAGAACTATCCTGAACAACTGAAGAACTCAGGAGAAAAAACGATCGAGAACATTTCCGGTGCGAGACCACTGCTCATACTCGGTGACTACGTCACAACCGATCATATTTCTCCCGCAGGTTCAATCAACGCGAAGTCGGTCGCTGGCAAATATCTAATCTCAAAGGGCGTTGAGGAGGAGGACTTTAACACATACGGATCTCGCAGGGGAAATCACGAAGTCATGATCCGTGGGACTTTTGCAAATCCAAGAATCAAAAACATGATGGTGGGAGGACAAGAAGGGTCTATCACAAAACATTATCCGGAAGGCGAAACTATGACAATTTATGACGCCGCGATGAAATACGAAACAGAAAAAGTTTCGCTTGTTGTAATCGCCGGAAAAGGGTTTGGGACCGGAAGCTCTCGAGATTGGGCTGCTAAGGGTCAAAAGCTTCTAGGTGTTATAGCGGTAATAGCTGAGAGTTTTGAGAGAATACACAGGAGCAACCTGATAGGAATGGGGATTCTTCCATTGCAGTTTGAAAAAGGTGTTAGCGCAGCGAGCCTCTCTCTAGAGGGTTCAGAAACTTATTCAGTGACTGGACTAGATCGTTTACGCGATGATGATTCGACGGCCGAGCTCGTCATTAAACGGAAAAGCGGCGATGTAATCCGGAGGGCTCTGAAAGTTCGTTTGGATTCAGAGGTTGAGCGAGAGTACTACGATAGCGGTGGAATTTTGGATTTCGTGCTCCAGAAGACAGTGAAACTACAAATGAATTGACGCTCTCGCGATCAGGCTGTACCTGATCCCTCAACAGTTTCTACGGTTGACGAATCCACTATCGATCCCTCGCGCTGCCTCTGTTTGTTCTTTTTAGCCTTAGATCCTTTCTTCGAATTGGCAGCCCTTAACCTGGAATTTTTCGATTTTTCTCCAATCAATCTGACCTGCGAGGGGTTCGACTTGCTCGCGGCCTCTCTGAGCTCAGTCAACTGAAGAGCAAGTTGCGCGACCTGTTTTCCCCTCGGGGTGACCATGTACTGGGTCACGTACCGTAGACCGAGCAGTTTGGGCTTTGGCTCCAGAATCCCTTCGCCGATCAGCTGATGAAGTGCCCTACTCGCAGAACTGCTACTTTTGCAGGCTTTGGTTGCTTCTGTGTAACTAACGACGCTCGCATTTTTCTTTGCGATGTATGCAAGCAGAGCAACATCTGTAACAGGTCGGCGCAATCAGCGAAGACGCGCCGCTCTTGATATATGAAGACTTCCTGTTAGCCCTTCCAGAGTCCGATCCCAAAACCGATTATCCAGAATATCGGGAACGAATAGAAGATTGCGCCGATGTGCGAAGCCTGTGAGAGGAAGATGTCAACGACATGAGTCCAGACGTCAGAGAGGCTTATGAACGGAATCGCGAGACCGATCGCCCCGGCTAGAATTATCCCGACAACAATCAGGATCGCAGAAGTGATTCCCTTTTTGGCCGCCAAGCCAAAAACCAAACCGTCCGCGAAGAGAAGTATGATGGATACTATTCCTGCTATGGTGGTCGGGGGTGCGATCATATTATTTTCTCACTCTTTTTCTCCTTTCATTTTTAGCTAGATGAAAGCTAATTCAAGAATTACCAGTATTAATTGATATCAAATTTGGCCGTGTTGGCAGTGAAAAGCCACTGGACAGATTTCTGCAGATAACAACCGAGAAATAGGTGGAAGCTAAAGCACTGAGGAATAGCAATTTGTCACAAAACCAAAACAGATCGAAGATGGCTGTTACAGCCGAACTTATTCGCCAGGGCGCAAGCATCCTCCAGGAAGCGTGTCCTCGCTGCGGCGGCGTCCAGATAAAATTCCGGGGGAAAATCTATTGCACCAATGAGGACAACCTTGAAGCTATATTGAATCCGGGATCCGCAGTCGAAAAGCCAGTTCCGGCGAAAGTCGAAGATCAACAACCAATCCACTCGAATTCTGAGGCGACTAGCTCGTTGAGAAAAATCATGGAGGATAAATTGAACGGACTCTCAAAACAGTTGGAAAGCTCAACGAATCCCGATGAGCAAGTTCGACTACTTGATTTGATTACCAAGTACGTGGAAACACTTGAAAAAATAAACCGGTCCGCGACTTAGCGTGAATAATAGTTATACATTTCTTGAGGGAGCTTTTCACTGAAATGGAAAACAGATCAAACAAAAATTCTTCGACTAGTTCGCAGAAGTGTCTTGTTTGCGAAAAGGAAATAGAGGAACCCACGAGCGAAAATGCTCTTGGAGATGAACTCATTTGTGACGGCTGTAGGGAAGAAATGATTTCTTCTCTCGAAGAGGCGTGGAAGAGACATTCAGCATTCTTGGACTCGGCTTTGAATTGATGAATGATTCACTTTCGAAAAATCACGCGAGAAGAATTAAAAACTGGGCCGGGACGTTCAACTATTCAATAGCAAAAGGTAAGTTTGAATTTGGTAGAAATGGACCAAAAAATTCCAGATGTAGAAGTGGTCGACACTGAGAAAAATCCTGTGAAATTATCGAGCTACAGGGGCACACCAATAGTACTGCTGTTTTATCCGGGAGCTTTTACCGGCACATGTACCAAGGAATTGTGCACGTTTAGAGACAGCATGGCAAAATTCAATGGACTGAACGTTGTTGGAATAAGCGTAGACGCTCCGTTTGCAAACAAGGCGTTCAAGACACAGAACAACATCAGTTTTCCACTTTTGTGCGACTACAACCGGGATGCGGTGCGCGCATTCAATAATTTCCACGAGAACTTTTCGGGGCTTAAAGGATACACCGCTTCGAAAAGAGCAGTTTACGTCCTCGATGCCGATCAGGTCGTCCGCTACAAGTGGGTCTCGGAAAATCCGGGCGTAGAACCGGATTACGTGACTGTTGCAAACGAAGCGGACAAAGTAAAGAACAGTTAGCTCGAACAAAACAGTTCACGATTTTATGAATCCGAGAGTAAACTGCTCTCGGAGCTAACTACGGTTTGTTGGAATCGAGTTCGCTGTAACGAATCACAGATACTAATCCGAAAGCCACTCGTTATTTCTACCTCTTTTCAATCCTATTCTAATCGGCTGATTCCAGTGGAGAGTTCTGTATCATCGAGTTTTAGACCCAGAGCGGTGGTTTTTGATTTATTCGACGCGGTAGTTGATCCCGATGAATTTCGACCAAAGGATTTCAATACTATTGCCAAAATTGCCGAAGTTTTCAACTTGGATTCGAAACCTTTCGAAAAGTACTGGAGCGATTCCTCCCAAATTCGAAATACGAGTCGATCAAGAAAACCCCTCGACCTGATCGAGGACTATGTCGCCCGAAATAACGGTCGTACTCCCACAAAGGGTGACCTTCTAATCGTCGATACTTTACTAGGAAGATATTATGACATGGCGCTTCAAAAACCGAAATCTGATGTTGTAGTCGCTCTTCACAATCTAAAGTACCAGGGATTGAAACTCGCGGCACTAGCGAATACAAGTACTAGAGAAATCTCAACTTGGTTCCGGTCGCCGCTTTCTGGAGTTTTTGAAATAGCCGGCTTTTCATGCAACACGGGATTTGTTATGCCATCCAAAGAATCCTATAACGACATTGTGACTCGGCTAGGAGTCGAAGCTAGAAACTCCGTATTTGTCGGCGGAAAAGGTCAGCAGACCCTGAAAGGCGCTAGAGAGGCCGGATTTGGAAAAGTTATTTTCATGGAAGGGTTTGTTGCAAAACACCATCTGTACTCTGCAGAAGAGATGATTGAATCAGAGCACCTTGCTGATACAACCATTCTCCGAATCTCCGAACTTGAAGAGCTTTTGAAGAACTCCCAAGCTCAAGTTGCATAGGGTTTTACCAATCGAAATTCGATTTGGATTGAACGCTAGGTTCCTTCTTCCCATCCGCTGAGGTACTTGCTCTGCTCTGGGGTTAGAACATCTATTTTGATGCCCATCGCATCCAGCTTTAACCTGGCAACCTCCTCGTCCTGCGATCTTGGAATTTCGTAGACGCCCGGCTTCATTGCGTTTCCTTCGCTAGCAAGACGAAGGATCGATAGAAACTGGTTGGCGAAGCTCATGTCCATCACCTCACTTGGATGTCCTTCCGCCGCCGCAAGATTGACCAGTCTTCCTTCTGCCAAAAGGTAGAGTCGCTTGCCGTTTGGTAATGTATACTCCATATTATCCGGCCTAACCTCCCTCTTTTTTGATGCTAGACTCTCTAGATCTGAGGCTGAAACTTCGACGTTAAAATGGCCAGCGTTCGCCAAGATTGCACCCTCCTTCATTTTTGCAAAGTGTTCTTTTGTTATCACGTCTTTGCAACCGGTCGCTGTGATGAAAACGTCCCCCAGGATAGCGGCATCTTCCATCGTCATCACCGTGAAACCATCCATCCTCGCCCGCAACGCTTTGATCGGATCAACTTCAGTAACTATGGCATTACCTCCTAGACCTTTAGCTCTTGAACTCAAACCCACGCCGCAGTGACCGTAACCCGAGATCACGATGTTTTTTCCGGCAAAAAGAACGTTGGTGGCGCGAATAACCCCGTCTATTGCGCTCTGGCCGGTTCCATAAACATTGTCAAAGTCCGATTTTGTTTCAGCGTCGTTTACCGCAATTATCGGATACCTGAGCTTGCCTTCGCTCGCCATGGATCTGATTCTATGGATGCCCGTAGTCGTTTCCTCCGTGCCTCCCCTAAGACTCTTGAGATATTCAGTGTGTTTCGTGTGAACAGTGAAGATAAGATCCCCGCCGTCGTCCAGAGTGAACTCGGGGTTTATCTTGAGGGTTTGCTCTATACACCAATAGTATTCCTCAGAAGAAAGACCTCTCCATGCAAAGATCTCGACGTTATTTGCATCTAGCGCCGCAGCTACGTCATCCTGCGTTGAAAGCGGGTTGCAGCCCGACCATGAAACCTGGGCGCCCGCGGCCTTGAAGGTTTCAACAAGAACAGCGGTTTCTTTCGTGACGTGAAGGCATCCTGCGATTTTGATTCCAGCTAGCGACTTTTTTTTGGAGTGGATCGATCTTAAGTTCATCAAAACGGGCATCCTTGATTCGGCCCACTCGATTTTCATTCGGCCGGCGGGGGCGAGCGATCTGTCTTTGATCTTGCTCAAAATCTCTAAACCAGATAGGCAGCTTTTGCCCTTGGTACATAAGATTTGAAGGAGCAGGTTACGATCTTTTTGTATAAACTGGACCTGTTGGGACACTCTACTTGACTTGGTTCTGAGCGTGATTTCTGCGGACTTTGACACAGAATGCACAATTCTTATGAACCGGGAAGCTCAATACTTAGTGTTCGGGCACTTTTAGCTTTTACAATTATTTGGATGGTGCTATTGCAATCATGTCGGATCTTGACGAAGAGATAGAGTCGGAGAGTCTCGAAGAAGAGGAAGAGAAGCAAGCCAACGAGGCAATTGATGAAGAAATAGAAGACGATAAGCCAAAACTGAAGAAAAATCAGTGGAACTCTCTTTCCCACTTCGGAGTCTCGTTTCCAGAGCCATACAAGTCAGATGCGAGAACGAACCAGATTAAGATAAAGGGCGAGACAATAACAATGGATCTGGCCCAAGAGGAAATGGCTGTCGCATGGGCCAAGAAAATAGGTACCCCGTATGTGGATGACCCAGTATTTCAGACAAATTTCCTTTCGGATTTCTTGAAACTATTTCCAGAAAGGTTCAGAGATTCAAGAATTTCGGAAATTATCTTTCCGACCCTTCCAGAGAAAGTAGAGCTGACAAAGGAACAAAAGAAGGCACTGGCAGCTGAGCGGAAAGAGAAGCGCCTCGCGCTCAAAGAAAAATTTGGATTTGCGACCGTTGATGGGGTGAGGACTGAGATTGCGAACTGGGTAGTGGAACCTCCTGGCCTATTTATGGGCAGAGGTCAGCATCCAATGCGCGGGCACTGGAAGCCGAAAATTCAAGAAGAAGACATCATTCTCAATATGGATGAATCGGCGATCGCTCCCCAGGGGAAATGGAAGATAATCCATGCTCCCGATTGCATGTGGATCGCCTGTTGGACTGACAAACTCTCTGGAAAGGTGAAGTACGTCTGGCTTCACGACTCATCAAGCATTAGACAGGCGAGAGATAAGAGCAAATACGACAAAGCGGTCGATCTCGAGAAAACGATTGACACTGTTAGAACATTCATTTCAAAATCGATGAGCTCAAAGGATTTGAAGATTCGGAGGATAGCCACCGCCTGCTTTCTAATTGACAAACTAACTATGAGGGTCGGCGATGAAAAGGATGAGGATGAGGCTGACACGGTCGGTGCTTCGACTCTCAGAGTTGAGCATCTGAAGTTTCGGGATAACGCAGTTGACTTCGATTTCTTTGGAAAGGACTACGTCCGCTGGCAGAAAACCTTGCAGGTAGAGCCGAGGGATCGCGTTGCCATTGAAAATCTGAAACTATTTACCAAAGGGAAGAAACCTGAAGATCTTATCTTTGATGGGGTGACATCCCGACACGTCAACGATTTCCTGAGCAAAGCTGCTCCGGGATTGACGGCCAAAGTGTTCAGGACATTCCATGCCACATCAGTTGTAAAATCGTATTTGAAAAAGCACAACAAGTTCGAAAAGGGAACCCCTGAGTTCAACAAGTTGTACGAGGCAAAACTTGCGAATCTCGAAGCCGCTGTCACTTGCAATCACAAAAGGACTCCTCCAAAGACTTTCGAGCAGTCATTACAAAAGAAAGAGGAGCGGCTGATCGAGATCCAAAATCAGATCGGTAAGACCGACAAGCAGAAGCTCAAACTTGCGGAGCGCGTGGAGAAGATGAGACGACAGGTCGAGCTAACAAAGATGACCCGAGACTATAATCTGAATACTTCACTTCGCAATTACATAGACCCGCGAGTTTACAAGACCTGGGCTGACAGAGTCGGTCTGGACTGGAAGCTGCTTTACACGACAACGCTCCGTAGAAAAATGGCTTGGGTTGATGGTGGAGAGGATAACGGAAAAAAAGTATCTGCGGAACAACCCATTGCACAAGAGGTAACGGTCTCTGTTAAGACCGGCAATAGCTGAATCAAATTTTAGAAAAGGTATTACTGTTCAAGGAGAAGAGAGGCGCCTAAATTAGCGCCGACTCAAGGATTGCACCAATTCTCCAGATTATGTGAACGCAGAATCAGCAGACAATTCCTGATCGATGTTTTCGCTGGATTGTGGATCCGACCGGTCAACGGTTTCAGTGTTGGTTTCGACACGCTGTTTTTCCCCAAGCAGGGCAAGAACTCGGTCCCAGTATTCTTTTGGAGTATCCTTCTCCAACTTTATGTTAATGATGGCTTGGATGGGATTCTTATCCTCAACCGCTTCTCCGAGTCGGATCTTCCGCTGCTGACTCTGTCGATTGAGAGAAGAATTACCAGGGATTCTTGCATCGCGGACTAGAGATCTAACTATAGGCCTGTCAACAGCCTTTACTGTCTGGACGACCGAGCTGTTGCCAGACTGCATTGAACTAGCTGATTTTTCATTGACAAAAGATCCTAGTTCAGGAGATATGGGATTTCCACTCTTTTCAGCAAGGTAAAGATAAAACTTTGAGGCGTTAATCGCTTTGTCCCGTGAAAACGCGTACTTTCTAATGAAGAAATTTACAAGATCATCGGAAACCGCTTTTTCCATTTTTACTTCGCTCTGTAGCTCTCGGTAAGCTTCTCTAGCTATCTCTTGGAAGGCTTTCTTTTGTTCGTCGCCTACCATATTCAGCATGGGAAGCAGTTTGGTTGGTTTGCCCTGCTCATCAATAACTCCCAAATACTTTAGCTGAGCGAGCAGCTTTCCCTCGTTACTAGGGGCAATCTGGCTCAGAAACGAAGCATCTATGACAGAAGGATTCTGTCTTTGAATTACGGCAAGAAATCTTTCGAACCAAAATCTAGATGTGTTCCGAGCGGGTGGATTTCTCTTGTTCTGCAAACCATTTGAAGAAGTCGCCGATGTCTTCGAATTCTCATCAAGAAAAGTTCCTTGCTCGTCTCCTACTCGCGATCCTTCTGCTTCAAGCTGGCTAATGGTCATTTTTGGAATCCTTACTGCAAAGTTACAGTAATTTATATCTTCCGCAGATCGATTTGAGCGGATTTCCGGTTCAAAGGTCATACATACATACCCGCCGCGAGCGTAGAGAAATTGGATGGAGCAAGTATTTCCTGAGCCCACCGTTGGCGGGTTAATTCAGCGGGAGGACGGACTGATTCTACTTTGCAGTTCGCACAAATGGCCCGGTCTTTACACAGTTCCGGGAGGCCACGTTGAACTGGGAGAAACCTGCGAAGACGCTCTCGTTAGAGAAATCAAAGAGGAAGTGGGTCTCAACATCACCGTGCTTGATCTAATTTCGATTCAGCAAGTGATTTATCCAAAGGAGTTCTGGAAGCGAGCTCATTTTATTTTCTTTGATTACCTTTGTAGAGTAGTGGGGGATCAGAAGCCTGTCGTGGACTCGAACGAAATTCAAAGTACAATATGGGCAAGTCCACAGGATGCTTTGAAACTAAATATAGATCGTTATCTTAAGCACTTTATAGGAAGGATACTTGATAAAGAGCACACGCCGTTCATTATCTCATGGATAAAGGAATCGTAAAGGAATCCCACTCAATAATGCAAGAAGGAACTCGAAAATCAATTGAAACAAGAATTATTTGACGACATCCTGGCTCTGGACGAGCCCAGATTCAAAGCTGCAATTGTCGGCCTGATATTGACAAAGGAAACAGAAAACGCCGTGCAATTGTTGAGCAAGAAGTTCAAAGTGAGAGCGCCGAGTTTGGATATAGGACACACGAAGGGCAAAAAGATCGCGCTCGCAGTATACTCCGTCTCGACCAATTCTATTTCATTCGCGGATCAAGAATATTTTTTCAATCCTTTCGTCGTACTCCACGAGATGTACCATTGCGTAAGATCTAGATCTGGGGAGCATCGTGGAACCGAAAAAAACGCAGACCGTTTTGCTTTGGATTATATTGAGAATTATCAAAAAGTTGAACTCGCCTCAAGTTTCGATTTATCATCGATTCCGATGAGTGTAGACTAAAGTGAACTGGTATGCGATAATCGCGGTAGCGGGTATCGTCGTTCTTGCCGTAGCTGAGATATTGATTTCAGTGAAGAAATTGCAAATGAAAAGGCAATTTCTTGAAGAGCTCAATCACCAAGAGATGGAGAAAAGCGAACAATCGAAGACTCTCTCAGATGACTCAAAAGAATATTGAAAATGGTGCAACGGACTTTGCCTGACGCCACAGAGTTTGAATAACCTGACAATGTCCTCGCTTTCGTGGTTCACTCCAAAGAGCCTCCTCACCAATCCGAATTGGAGAACAAAGCTTGTCATCGAAAGACCCACCGCGGAAATGTGTCTTGCTTGTCGCGGGGCAAAACTACTTTGCGGGAAGCCAAAGTGCCCTATATTGACAAAAGCGGAAGGATTTGCCAAACACGCGCAGTCTTTTCTAAACTCGGATCTCATTCAGGGCTCGTCTCCGCCAGGAGTTTTCGTTGGAAGATTCGGTTATCCAAAGGTCTTCATCGGGCCAATGGTACCCGCGATTTACGGAGAAACTTCGCATCTAGACACGCCCGAATTATGGAGGGGAAAGTCAATCGAGGAGATCGTAGACTACAGATATAGTCTGGTTCGAGGTTGTTTCAGAGCGAATGTGTCAGATGCTCAGACGGGGTCAAGACTAGTAGATACGCTTCAAGAAGTTGCAATGTCGACCAAACCGGCGGACTCTGAGCTCTCGCTTGAGAAGAAACCAGTTAACAGAATTTCATTCAGTGAAAATAGCCAACCATTTGGACCAAGCGCACCGATGAAAGATTTCAGACCATCCGGAAATATCACCGTTGATCAAAGAATCGAAAAGGCGTTTTACGATAGCGATCTTAAAGCTGCTGACGCGATATTTTCACTTTACAGGCAGGGAGTCCTTTTTTCCAGACTCGAAAAGGCTTTTTCGGTAGGAGTATTCGGTGAGAAAAAGAAGAGAAAACTCGTCCCGACCAGATGGAGCATAACCGCCCTAGATAGCACGCTCTCGCTCAGACTGATGGATGAGATTAAGGATTACGAAACGATAGACGAGTACAGGGTTTTCGCAATGACTAACCTGGACAACGTTTACGTGGCGATACTTACTCCAGAAAAATGGAAGTTCGAGTGGATCGAAGCCTGGCATTCAGGAACGGCCTGGAACAAGTTCGGCTCAAAACCCGAAATGATCGGGGATTTTGAGGGATACTGGGGGAGAAAAACATACGCCAAACCTGGCGGCTGCTATTATTCAACGCGATTAGCCGTATCTGAGTATCTTTCACGGGTTAGAAAGCAGGCAGGAGCGATTATGTTGCGGGAAATCCATCCTGGTTACATACTCCCGGTTGGAGTCTGGAATGTTCGTGAGAGCATTCGTAGTCTCCTCTTGGGCGACTATAGGAGTTTCGACACATTCGGCCAAGCCTTGGAATTTGCTTGCTCGAACTTTCTAATTTCAAAGAAATACTGGATCGAAAACTCTGAACTATTGAAACAATCCATGCAACAGAAAAGAATAACTGATTTCTAATTTAGCGTTCATAAGTGCCAGAAAATCAAGCTAAGATAATGTTTCCACCTTCGAGAAGTCGTCTTCGTCAGACTGTCGGAGGAGACTTTCTGCAACTGATTCATTTTCAGAAGGAAGTTTAATTATCAAATTTGCAAAGATTGGATAACCAGAAAGCTTCAACTGCATCCCAAGATCCGATAGAAATCGCGGCGTGGCGTAGCCTCTCTGATACATACAAGATGGTCTATTCTTACATCATGTCAGATCTTAGGCAGTACGGACTGACTCCGCCTCAATACGCAGTTCTCCGTGCTATTGGAACATCTCGAACAAAGCAGCTGACAATGAGCGAAATCGGAAAAGAAATGACTGTCACTTTTGCAAACATTACAACGATCGTGGACAATCTGGAAAAACTCCAGCATGTGAAGCGCCTTCGAGATCCGAGTGATCGGAGGTTAGTGAAAGTTGAATTAACTGAGGCAGGCTCCAAACTCTACCACAAGATATTTCGATCGCACAGACGTGAGGTGGCCAAGCTAATGAAGATACTTGACAGAGATGAGTTGCAGAAGCTGATTGAATATACCGGGGCAATCAAGAAAAATACTTCCGCGAAGGCCCTTTCTTCGAAAGCGTAAAAACAAAAATCTTGACCCCGGGAGCTTCGAAAAATTCTCCAAGGGTCGATCCCGCAATTACCTATAGCTTACGTGCCCTTGTTGAACGACGCACAGATTTGGGCGCTACACTCTTAGAGCTTCTCTTTGTAGTCTTTCCGCCCTTTTTCTGAGCTACATAGCACTTTCTTGGAGTGTGCCTCTTTTTCTCATTATGGCGGTAGACTAGATACGTGTAATTCTTTCCACTCTTACCTTTTATAACAAATTTGTAGGGCTTCCACGCTTTCTTGCCACATTTTGGGCATATTGTTACCATTTTAGGGCAAGCACTTAGTGGGATGTCTTTGTAATATATTGTTTATCCCTCAAGCCAAAAAAAATTCGATTCGCAAAAGAAAAAGATTTGAATCTCAGGATTCCCACTCTCGATTTTCGAGATTGCCTAAATATTTCAAGAGAGATATCCAAGGCGCCTTTGCGCCTAAATTTATTCGGAATAAACAAGGGGCCGCACGAGAACAATTCGCCTAAATCTTCAATGATTCCATTCAATCCCCCAAAGACGCCTGAAAGAAGAATTCCCAATATCAGGAAAAATTCAGCCGCCGAGTTCAAACGACAACTTTAAACTTTAAATATCTGAAGAGCGCCTATTGAAAAATAGGACTAAATTAAGAGCCCCTGCATTACGTTTTGACAGACCGATAAAGACGATTTTTGAAGCTTAGACTTTAGCTCGGCAATCGTAGATTTTTTGGTTTGCCTCAATCAGAGGCTCCAACAATTGAAATGGAACGATTGCGCCGCCGTAAAAATGTGGCGGAGAATGCAAAAACAAGGGGCGAAGAAAAAAGCTTGGCTAAAGGAGCACCCAGACGCGTTTGCAATCTCGATTTTCCACTGCAATTGAATTTAGGCTGAAAAACAAAAGTGAAAACAGAAATTGCAAACAAATAGTGTGGAAGAAAGTAAGAAAACGTCTGAGAAGCCGACTTTAGGTTTCGACACTCTCAAGATATCGCCCGCAGTGCTGAAGAGCCTTAACGAAATTGGCTACAAGAGCATGTTCCCGATACAAGCGGAAGCAATACCTCCAATGCTTCTAGGGAAGGATGTCATTGGACAGGCGCACACCGGCTCGGGCAAAACAGCGGCATATGCTATACCAATCATTGAGAAGGTAGACGGTACTAAACCCTACGTTCAGTCGCTTGTGGTTGTCCCTACTAGGGAACTCGCCCTTCAGGTAACCGACGAATTCAACAAGATAGCTAGACATTCAAATGTAAAGGCATATTCGATTTATGGCGGTCAAGCGATAACGCCACAGATCGAGAGATTGCGAAAGAAGACCCCGCAGATAGTGGTTGCAACTCCTGGTCGTCTCATCGACCATTTAGAGCGTGGAACGATTGATCTGCAGGACGTTCGTTTCGTCGTCTTGGACGAGGCCGATCGGATGCTGGACATGGGATTCATAGAAGATGTGGATTACATAATGCGAAAGCTCCCGAACGATAGCCAGTCTGCGCTTTTCTCGGCTACTATGCCGAGTGAAATTGTCAGACTTTCTGACAAGTACATGAATAACCCGGTCGAGGTCCTGATCGACAGTGACGAGCTCTCACTTGACGAGATCGATCAATCATATGCAATCGTAGATGAGAGAAGCAAGTTCCAGGCGCTAGTGGAATATGTCAGGAAAAACGCAATATCTTCAGGAATAATATTTTGTGCTACGAAAATCAAAACGCAGAGGCTTGCTGAGCGGCTGCAGGTCCAGGGTTTTAGGGCAGCTCCGATCCACGGAGATCTTTCCCAGAACAGACGTGAGCACGCGATGCAGAACTTTAGGAACGGCCGGATTGATCTACTTGTTGCAACAGATGTTGCAGCCCGCGGGATTGATGTTCCAGCTGTGGGGCATGTAATCAATTATGACGTTCCGCAAGATCCGCTAACCTATTTCCATAGAATAGGGCGCACGGCAAGAGCCGGAAGGGCAGGAAAGGCAATCAGTCTAGTTTCGAATTCTGAATATCCGGACTTTAATCGCATTGCAGGAATGACCGAAGCAGAAATCAAACGTGTTTCAGACATTCTGCCACCAGGCTACAAAGCGCCTACAATGGATCAATCGCAACCTCCAAACAGGCGGTATGGGCAAAGGAGAGGGAACTCAAGACAGGGCGGTAGTAGGGATGGCAGGTTTCAGAGACGGGACAGGCCCGGCGGTGATAGGCCTCAGGGAAGAGGTGGATCATTTAGCTTCACTGAAAACACTGCAACCGGAGGATTTTCGGGACAAGGTGGAAGCAACCCAAGGCCACGTTTTGAACGCGAGAAAACTGGCGGGGACACTAGATTCAGTAGAGGGCCAAGACGAAAGCCCTCATATCGAAACTAGATTTTCTCCTAATCTTGGTCAGCACTTAAATATCGGAAAGTCAAATCCGGTGTCTTGGTTAGGCCGAAGTAAAAGTTGGCATTCGACGATCCAGTCGTAATCATTCTGATTCTCGCCGTTGTCGTTCTGATATTTGGGGCGAGTAGAATTCCCCAATTGGCAAGATCACTTGGTCAGGCTCGAAGGGAGTTCGAAAAGGGGTCGAAGGGTGATACTGCTTCAGTCTCTCAAGCAATGCCAACTGCCTCTGCCGCATCCCCGGATGACCCTCTCGTTCAGGCGGCCCAGCGAGAAGGAATTGATACTCAAGGAAAGACGAAGGAGCAAATCGCTTCAGAGCTTTCTTGGAAGTTAAACCGCAAGTAATCGCGCCAAGATATTTGTTGTCCTTATTACTACCGCAATAGGAGCTTATTTATTGCGGAAAGACCATGAATCTAGTCTCCCCAATGTCTGATGAAGTGCTGCGGGGAGGACTTTCACGCAGAATTTCTGTTTCCGTTTACGGCAAGAGCATTTCCGAATTAACAATCAATATTGGAAGAGCACTTTCCTCAGATCCCGGTTACATTGAACTCCGCTTAGATTATCTCCGTTCAATCGTCGGAAATATTTCGCGTCTTGAAAATCTGAAGCTCTTTCCAAATGGAATCTTTACCTTCCGAGCGAGAGCCGAGGGTGGCGTAAGTCGCGTGTCTGATGAAACACGCGAGGGGATTATTCTCGAAATTATTTCCAAAATCTTCCCGCCTATCATCGATATTGAAATACAAACGCTGAGCGCAAGACCCGAGATTTTCAATTCTCTTGAGTCGAAAAATACCAAGCTGATCGCATCTTCTCACGACTTTCAAAAAACCGAGAGTTTGCATGAGCTTGAAACTCTTGTACTGAAAGCCGTGAAGCACTATTCACCTTCTGTCGTGAAGGTAGTCCGGAAAGCAAATGAGTTCGACGACAATCTCAGAATGCTGTCGCTATACTCGCTAGCGGAAGAGATCAAGCCCACCAGACTAGTAGCTTTCTGCTCGGGTGCTCTGGGTGTATTTTCGCGGATCGCCTGTGTGAGTTATGGCAGTCCGTTTACTTTTGCTTCCCTGCCCGGATTGGGTACAGCCGCGGGGCAGCTCGATGTCGACTCTATGAAAACGATTCTGGATTCTTTGTCGGTGAATCAGAAATAACCTTGTCCCAGCCGCGAGAGTTATCCTCGAAACATACAAAACGCAGAAGAGTACTCTTGCTGGGATCTGGAATTTCAAAGTCGATCTCGCCGAAGATACACAACAAGGCGTTTCGAGAGCTCGGTTTGGATCTAGAGTACGACATTTGTGATATCAGCGAAGAAATGCTTGATTCGAAACTTGACGACCTGCTTGCGGACGAAAAAATCCTGGGGTTCAACGTAACGATTCCGTTCAAAGAAATCATAATCAAACGTATTAGCGAAATTGATCCGATCTCGAGAGTGGTTGGAGCGGTAAATCTGGTTGTCATTTCTCCTGATCGGAGGAAAATGTTTGGTTACAACACTGATGTTGATGGAGTTGTCGCCTCGCTGTCCAAACTTGGATTAATCGGACGCTCTCATCAGACCGCTGTCGTTTTGGGGGCTGGCGGCGCGGCGAGAGCTTGCATCTACGCGCTCATCAACAACGGATTCGAGATTATCCGAATCCTTAATCGTAACGAAAAGAGGGCGGCCAAGACTGTTTCCGATTTTAGTCTTCATTTTCCGACGAAAAATATTGAAGCTGCAGGCTTGACAAAAAATGAACTAGAAAAATCATTGCTTGGAGCTGATTTGCTTGTTAACACGATACCACTCGTCGCGGAGTTTCCGTTCGAATTGAGTTTTATTTCCTCCAGCAAGAACTTGAAATGCCTCGACCTGAACTATCGAAAAAACCCGCCAATTCTCAAGGCAGCGAAAAGGGATGGACTTGTCGCTATCGACGGATCTCTCATGCTCGTTGAACAGGCAGCGAGGTCCTTCGAAATTCTCACGGGAATCAGCGCTCCGAGAAAGACCATGATGCTAGCCGCCAAAAAAGCAGGCTAGTCAGTTTTTTCGATCGCGTCGATCCTTCGGCGGGCTTTCAAAAAGAACTCTACGAATTCGGATCGACTGTTGATCGATTTTTCTAGCTTTAGAAGCGAGTTCATAGCTCGCGATATCACGAGCTTTGAATTCGGATTAGATGACTGAATCTCGAAGTAAATCTCAGGATCTTCGCTCAGCACTCGTTGCGCTAGATCCAACATATGCAGGTAACTCGGACTGTTCAAAGACAGTATCTCCCGCGACAGCTTCCTCCCATCGGAGTCGATAACATCTGCAAACACCATTGCGAGAGCGTGAGGAAGTGTCAAGAATAAACCCATGAGCTCGTCGTGGGCGGACCAATCTAGAGTAAATATCGCACACTGGGGAAAGATACCTCTCAGAAAAGTCGTGTCTTTTGGAAAAGATTGTATGATCGAATTTGCTTCAAAAAATTGAGCCGATCCCCCAAACAGCGGATGGATAGAATACAACTTGATATTTTCAGTTAGAGCATCGTCTCCGAAGAGGCCCGAATCTTCCATGACCTTTTTCACAGATGAAATTTCAAGTAAGATCAAATCTTTGGGAGAATCGAGAGCTAGCTCAGAGAGTTGACGAACAATCGCCGGCGTTTTTGATATCGGGACTGACACAACGACAAGGTCTGCACCCGTTGCCTCCTCGATAGACTGTAAATGATCCACGCCGACTTTACGAGCTTTCCCCTTGGCTTTTCCTGGTATTTCATCGTACAAGCTTATCTTAACAGGGAACCCCCGAAAGTATCTTGCAAACCATGATCCCATTCTCCCGGCTCCGACGATCGCAATCGTTTTGATTTTTCTTACCTCAAGGAACTGCTTGATCTTCTCCCGATAGAGGTCGGATGATTGGGCTACCTTTGAATGTTTGATTAGGTCTTGAACAAGTGCTTGAGCGAGATCCTGGTCCAGACCGATCTTTCTCGCATATTCATCTGATTCTGAAAGGAGCTTCTCCTCTACTTCGAGATTGAAAATTTGTTCTCCTAGAATCGCTTTGTCTCTTGCGACTTGGAGCGAAACTTTTTGCCTCGCATTTGCTAGATCCAAGATCGACTTTGTGAGAACTTTGATTTCTTCTCTAGATCTCGAAAGAGACTGCTGGGCTGCGGAATTGACGTCTGAACTCTCTATCTTTTCTTGATTCAAAAGGCACAGTCTCTTCTTTCTCAATGACCTCTATCGGAGGACTCTAGGGATAAATCCACCCTTCAATGCGAGATCTGCAATAACACAAGCTGCCATGCTATCTACAACCGGCACTGCACGAGGCACGACAGTGGGATCGTGTCGCCCAGGAACTATCAGGTCGTTTTCTTGCATTGTCGTCACGTTCAAGGTTCTTTGCAAACTCGCGATCGAAGATGCTGGTTTGAAAGCAACTCTGAAAGTAATCGGCATACCTGTAGAAAGTCCTCCGAGAATTCCACCCGAATTGTTGGATCTCGTTACCACTCCGCCTTGCTCAGATTTCGAGTAAACGTCATTATTCTCGCTCCCCTTTCTCGTCGAGCCTGCAAAACCCGAACCGAACTCGATTCCCTTGACCGCCGGTATCGAAAAAATTGCCTTCGATAGTTCGGACTCTATCGAAGAGAAGATTGGCTCTCCAATTCCAACCGGCACGTTGTAAATGCTGCACTTCACTACTCCACCAAGCGAATCGCCAGATCCTCTTTCTCGGACAATAGCGGCTTTCATTTTCTCGGCAGAATCCAGATCCGGACACCTGACTTCATTCGAATATCTGAGTTTTTCTACCTGTTCTATTGTGAGACCGGAGACATCTGACTTTATCCCACCAAGCTCGTCCGTGTAAGCGACAATTTTGATTCCCAGATTATGGAATAGTAACTTTAGGGCAACTGATCCGGCCATGACGAATCCTGCTGTAATTCTACCCGAGAACCTGCCACCACCACGGTAATCGTTGTTCTTTGAATATTTGACGAGTGCGGGGTAATCTGCATGTCCTGGTCTGGGGGTATCGATGAATCTATCATAATCAGAACTTCGCTGATCGGAATTCCATATTATTAGGCAAATTGGAGCTCCGGTTGTTTTATTCTTGAATACTCCGGAAAGAATCTCCACCTTGTCCTGTTCCGATCTTTGAGTCGTGACTATCGACTGTCCCGGCTTACGTAGGTCTAGAAGCTGCTGGATTTCATTTTCCGAAATCTCGAGTCCAGCCGGGCAACCATCGATCACTACGCCCACGCACTTTCCGTGGCTCTCGCCGAAACAAGTGAAGGCGAAATTGCTCCCGAGTGTATTGGGCAGACTCAAGCTTCCAAAGCCTCCACAATTTTCGAATTTACTATTCTCACAGTACTCTTTTCATGACAAAGCTTTTGCAAATCAGCAATGAACGAAGGATAGGATTTTCGGACGCAATCTGGTTCCTCGATTTTTATTGTTCCGAACCTGCCGGAAAGGCCCGCGATTGTTAGCGCCATGAGCATCCTGTGGTCGCCCTCCGGGCTAATCAAGATAACATCTTCTTTTGACATCTTCGGGTGTGATGCCGACACCCGTAGTGCCGAGCCGTCCCACTCTGCTTCAATTCCTATCTTCATGAGCTCCCTACACAAGACGGCGATCCTGTCGCTTTCTTTGAATCTCAGATGTTCGATATTGCTAATTGATACCTTTGAGCCGGTGGCTGCTGCGATTCCAGCCACTGCGGGTACCAAGTCGGGAGAAGTCTTGAAATCTAATTGGATCTCTTTGTTAGTTCTGTTTTGTTTTTTGTATACTACGGAAATGTTACCATTTTCTTCATGGACTTCCGCACCAAACATCCGCGCTACTCGAACGATGACAGAATCGGGCTGAGGAAATTGTTTTCGCCCAGCGTTTGTCAGCCGGACCTGACCTTCGGCTGCAATCGCAGCGCCTATGATCGCGGCCGCGCTACTCATGTCGCCGGGTACAACGAACTTGTTCCCAGGAACTATTTGCCCTCCTGAAATCTTGAATGAGGAATACTTGCCCCCGCTGAATTTTGTCGTCCGGATCTTTAATCCAAAATCTCTCAAAACACGAATAGTGGCTTCTATGTACGGGGAGGAGACCTGTTTCTCAGGATTTTCAATTGAAATCGTAGTGTCACTATTTGCCTTGGTGCAAGAAATCATAAGAGAAGAAACAAATTGAGAAGAGACTGATCCGTCTACAACGCAACTTCCTCCATGAATTCCACCACCCTCGATCTGCAGTGGAAGCTTACCTTCCTCTCCAAGAGGTGTTACTTTAACGCCCAGCTTTGCAAGGGGCTGAAAAATAGATTCCATCGGACGATTAGATAGAGACTTGTTCCCAAAGATTTTCACGCGGGTGCCCGGCGGTGTGAGGGTGGAGAATGGTATCAGAAACCTGGCAGTAGTCCCTGACCCGCCGGCATTCAAGGTTATTTCACTTGACTTTGATGTACCGGATGAAACATGAAAACTCCCGCCCTGAGATTTGCTCTTTGTTATTTTCACACCTAAAGCAATTAGCGCGCTCAGTGAAGCTTGGATATCGTCGTTCACTTCGTTCCCGCAATTCGTGAGAGTAGAAGTTCCAAACGCAAGTGCGGATACAAACAATGCTCTGTGTAAGTAGCTCTTGCTTGCGGGCAATCTTATCGTTCCATTGAATCTTTTGGGGCGCCCGGATATTTGCAGGATTTTCTCGGAGATCGATGAGTTCATTTTTTCATCTCATCCCGGGTTTTGTAACTGACGCTGTAATCACCCCACAGCCTTTGTTCTCTTCGATCCACCGGCTTTCCACACGCCTCGAAATCTTACCGTTGGGGCAGATAGCCGCTACAGCCGGACCCTTGCCTGTAATCCCAGACGCGGAACTACCCTCGGATATTGCGGAAATGATCGGTTGTAATGAGTAACGATGAATGATTGAATGAATAATCGAGTTCACCAGCATCGCCTGGACAAAGATTCCCCTGTGAGCATAGTCCAAAGCTTCTCGACTCTCTTTATTGAACTTGTAATAATTATCAAGATTCAAACTACTCGTTAATTTTTTCTTGTTCGCTGGAACGAGTATTTTGACAATTGTGCCAATTTCATCTGGAAGAATTTCATGACGCAACAAACGAAACTTCAAGTTGTCCGAGAAAACAAGGCCTCCCAAAAGACCAGCTGCCGCATCATCAAAAGCGCCGGTTAAAGACGCTCCTGATTGAATCGAAGACTTGCAGCTCAGTTTCAGAATTTCCTGCAAAGAATCGCTCGCCTTGCTCTTTGAAAATAAGTCGAATATTGCTTTTGTCACCGCAACAGAAACAGCGCTTGAGCTTTTGAGGCCTATTGCGGTAGGGATCTTTGAATCGATCGACAAAGCCAGACCCAATCCCTTTGGTAGTTTAGCGTGAAGGTACTTTAACGAATTTTCTGCTGAAGTGGATACGAGACGGCTCCCGTCTGCGACCTCACTCCGGATACCTATCTTTGAATTCTCGGTACGATATAGCTCCGCTCTTACTGTACACGGGATGTCAATTCCAATCGTGGCTCCCTTTCCAGATGCAAATGCACTTACCACAGTAATCGCCGACCGGGATACGGCAGTGGCTTTGGATCGCATTATCTACTCAACTAAAGAACGTCGAGAGATTGGAGAATCAATTCCTTTGAAACTGGATCAGTAAATCCTGCACTTTCGCCCGAATGCATTCTGCCGATTTTTTCTGGTAAGCTCATCCTGATTGTGTTCGAAGTGTTCTTCTTATCGAGCATCGCGAACGACAGAATTTTCCTGCGGTTAACTGGTACCGTTATCTTGTATTTGGCCTTTATCTTGAGCAATAGTTCTTTTTGACGGATGTAATCACTTTCTTGAAAGATACCTAACTTGTTTGCAATCCATCCTTCACAAATCATGCCGATGATAACGCACCTCCCATGGGAAATCAGATAATGAGATGAAGATTCAATGGCGTGACCTATGGTGTGACCATAATTCAAGATCTTTCGCAGATTAACCTCTCGCTCGTCTTTCTCGACGACCTTCGCCTTGATTTCGCAAGTGCGCCGGACAAAACTCTTCAGTTTTTCAATTTCAAAGTAATCTTCAACGGAACGAGCGATCTCGTCGAACATTTCTCGATCTGCTATTATGCTCGACTTTACGATCTCTCCTAGTCCGTTTATGACTTCACTTTTCGGCAGAGTGTTCAAGACGGAGCTATCAACAAAAATTCCCGCAGGCTGAAAGAAAGTACCGATCTGGTTTTTGCCCCATCGCGTGTCAACGCCACACTTTCCGCCGATGCTGCTGTCGACCTGCGCTAATAGCGTCGTCGGGAATTGAAAGTATCTGATTCCCCGCTTGAAAATTGAGGCTACAAATCCAGTCAGATCTCCGACGACTCCTCCTCCTAGTGCCACAATTGCACTGCTGCGGTCTATTCCCAGATCGCTCATCTGGGCGGCAATATTCGAGGACGTAGTTAGACTCTTCACCCGCTCGCCATGCGGTATTGTGATGATACTGGTCTTCGACGCTTCAGACAGGTGCGTCAGCACACGTTTTCCATATAGCCTTCCCACTATGTCGTCAGTCACGATCGCGATCGAGCTTACTCCGCTAAAGAACTCGAGAGGAAGCCGATCTACGAGGTTATCCCCGAAGAGAATAGAGCACTTTTCGCTTCTTCCGGGAAAGTCGATCTCAAGCGCGGGCGGTGCCATTTCTAATGTCGCTTGAGAAAGGACTATCGCTGTCTCGGATCGTTTTGAAAACGAGATCCGAGACGTTAATGATCTTCTTTAATTCCTGCGGTAAAACAGCCTGCGCTCCATCGCTCAGAGCCTCCTGAGGACGGTCGTGTACTTCGATCATCAGACCGTGTGCGCCAGATGCTATGGCCGCCCGGCTCATAGGAAGTACCAGATCTCTTCGACCCGTTCCGTGGCTCGGATCAGCTATGACAGGGAAGGGTGTCTCCTTCCTCAAAACAGGTACAGCATTTAGATCTAGAGTAAACCGGGTTTGAAGCTTGAAAGATCCACCAAGCGGCATTATCCCTCTTTCACAGAGCAGGACATTGCGATTTCCGTTCGCGACTATTCGTTCCGCAAAACTGAGGTACTCATCAATCTGTGCGGAAAAGCCACGCTTGAAGAATATTGGTTTGCCAGTTCTCGCAGCTGCTTCGATCAGGTCTTGGTTGAACATGTTCCTCGCACCGATCTGTAGAACATCAGTGTGTCTTGCGACTAGTTCAACATCAACTTCGCTTCTTATTTCAGTCACAGTCGGCATCCCGAGATCTTTCCCAACGCTCTCCAGATGCTCCAATCCCTCGACCCCAAGTCCCTGAAAAGAGTGCACCGAGGTTCTGGGTTTGAACGCTCCGCCTCTACAGAATTGGCAAGGCGGTGAAGGATGCCGGCGCACACATTTTGAGCAGGGTCCCGCCATGTAGACGGGAGGGTTATCCTTTCCGATTGCGATACTGCCTACCTTTACCACAACGTCGTCCGGAATATAGCTCCTGCTGATTAACCTGTACGGCACCTGAATCCTAATCGCGTCAAAGACCCCGCCCATCGATTTTACTTGATCGAAGTCTACTTTTTTCTCGTCGCCTACGATTCCGATTACTGTTTGATATTCACCGGAAGAAACATCTGCCCTCAATCCGGAAGATTTTATTTTCTGAATGACCGCGTCGATCTCGTCCTTTGTCGCGCTGGGCTTCATCACAATACTCATGGCGTATTATCTCCGGCGAAAAGCAGATTCTTATGAAATCCTGCGACTGCGGATAAACTCGATGACTTTGAATTTCGTGGAAGAAGAGATACTATAGCCTGTTCTACACGCCCGACGAGGGCGAAAGATATTGGAAGGACATCACTATACACTTCTGTTTAGAGTAATGCAAGTTGCTTGAATCTGCGTATTTTAATGTGCTGGCAGGCTGCTAGAGCCTTGGAATGACTTTGCTCGAGAGAGTTATGATGGATTCTTCAACGTCCGGTCCAAACGGTTCGCAAAACGCTAATTGGTCCAAGTCCTGCGAAAGATATTCCCTGCACTTTTCCACGCAATCGCTTACGGTTCCTGTTGCGGTCAAAAGTTCGATCATTTTGTCGTCAACTAGCTTTGACGCGGAGCGCTCGTCACCGGCCTGAATGAATTGCGATATCCGCTCCTTAATGCTGACATCGATTCCGTGAGCCTCTGCCGTTTCATTGGTGAGCCAAGCGACTAGATAAGCGCAAGTTGGTCTAACAGCACGCTTCGCCTTTTCGCGATCGGAATCGACGGAAATAACGACAGAGTTTACAACTACGAAGTCTTCTCTCGCCCTTGAAGAGTAACCAAGTCCTAGGATTACGGGCTTCATATGTTCTTCAACATCATCCGGAATTCGGTCAGTTAAGATCACTCCGTCAGAAATTTCTCCCGCCATTTCAAGCCCCTTTACGGAACTTGTTCCGACATAGATCGGAATATTCTTTCGAGCCCTTGAAAGAGTAACTGACTCGATCGCAAAAGCATCTGTCTTCACAGTGACCTCTTTTCCCTTGAAGAGCTCTATGATGGATTCGATAGCTTCTCGCAGCTGATCGATCGTGCCCGATCTCTTAGTTATGCCAAACTTTGAAACATTCCATTTAGAGCCGACCCCGATCCCCACTATCGCTCGCTGACTGGTCGAACTTTTATTTTCCCTCGTCTTAATTCGGCTATGGGCTCCAAGATCCGATAACGCAAGAAAACTTGAAGCAATCGACGCCGGGTTTCGGGTGTAATAATTTAGGACAGAGCTACCAAATCTAATTTTTGAAGTCGAAGATGCTATTGCTGACAGAGTCACGATAGTGTCACCGTAAGGAGGAGATGGTCCTCCATCGGGAACCCAGATATTTGAAAAGCCCCGACGCTCGGCAAGAGATGCCAGCTTTACCGAGTATGATATTTGCCACGAGGGGTCAATTGAAATCCCGAACGTTTGTTGTCTGGAAAATTTGGGTCACCAAAACCTTCTCGCGTCCGTAAACCACTCGATTCGCATCGCGAGTGAAATCAAAATCATCATCACACCGATGTAAGCCGGAAAAATTCCAAACCAGAATTGAGGAGATGGTTCACCGCCGAATAGACCTCCGGCGATATACCATCCTCCAAATAGCAACAAAAAAATCCCTGAGATAACAAGTACAAATTTTGTAAATCTGTACAAAGCTCTTTTCTCGCCGAATTCAAGCGGTCTCAAGGCTTATCCTCGAACAATGTCCATCTCTCCAGTGCCAACAGATTCCAATCCCGGGTCTTCATCGGACTTTTTTGGTACCGGTCTTGGGTTGGGTATTCTTGCCTTGATTCTTTTTCTTGCTCGTTATCTGTTCTTGAATTTTGGCTTGTTTGCGATCAATAGTTGCTTTTCGTATGAACAAGACTCCGGCACCGATGAAAATAGCATCTGTTGTTATTTCGGTAAACGTGATTTGGAGGTAGAGCAGAAACAGAAAACCGAAAATAATCAAAAGTATTCCTCCAGCTATCTCGAGATAAAATCTCGCTGCCAAACTCAAATGAGCTCTTCTAGCCTGCTATGCACAGGCGCTTGATATTAACCCTGTGGCCGTTTCTTGAGATTTGATTTAGCTAGAACTACGCCGCGTTATCGTTCTGCTCTACTGCACGGATCGGAGATCCGGAAAGGATTTTCTGCCTCTCAATATTGTTGCTTGATAAATCCTGCTGTTCTTCAAAGACTGACTGCACGATCCGGCTGCGAAGTTTCTTGGTACCCTCACCTGTTTTTGCCGAAATGGAAATAGTAGGAAGGTCTTTGATTATCATGGTCTTTTCTGCCATCACGTCGTTTGAAATCAGATCGATTTTGTTCATTACACACAGAATTTTGACAGGGTTGATATGGAGCTGATCTAGGGTTTCCCTACAGCTCTGGTACTTGATCTCCACATCGTTCAGAGGCTCGCTGGCGTCTAAAACGAGCAAGATCAGGTCAGCGTAATTCAGCTCCTCAAGCGTGGATCTGAAAGCCTCAACCATGTATGTGGGTAGTCTGCTGATGAATCCGACAGTATCCGAAAGCAGTACTTTCTTTCCATTTACAGGCTCGAAACCCCGTGTGGTAGTCGTGAGTGTAGTAAAAAGCTTCGCAGATTCCTCCTTGTTCTCCGATACAAATCTGTTGAACAGCGTCGTCTTTCCGCTGCTAGTATACCCTGCAAGCGAGACAAACGGCATTTTCAATCTCTCACGCGAAGTTTTGAACAACTGGCGCCTTCGTCGAGCTTCTTCCAGCTTCTTCTGGATCAGTACCATTTGCCTCTTTAGCGCTCTAAATTTAATATCAACAGCGTACTCACCCATCCCCATGAAACCAGCCTGCTCGCCTTTCAGGGATAATCTGACGGCCTCGCGCGCTCTAGGGATCTCGTACTTCAGCTCTGCCAGTTTCACCTGGAGTTTTGCCTCAGTAGTGGAAGCGCGCTCGTTGAAGATGTCCAGAATCAGTCTTTCTCGGTCGATGACCTCCTGGTGGGAGAATTTTGCTAGATTGTGTGCTTGACCTGACGAAAGTCTCTCGTCGATGATGATCATTTGGGTCTTTTGATTCTCGGCTAGATCACGGATTTCCTCAGCCTTGCCGTTTCCCACTCCGTATTGTTGGTGAGTGAGGTTTTTCTGAACCAAAATATCCGTGATTCTATAACCGGCGGCTTGAACGAGGCCGATTGCTTCGTTCTTGATGAACTCATCCGGATATGTTACTAGGATTACTTTCTTGCCGCTGGGAGAAGAATAGCTGTCGACCTTACTCTTTATCGGAAGATTTGTATTCGACTCTTTTTTCTCATACCTTGGCAAAATTTACTCTTCCTCGTGTAGCCCAATATCTATCTGCGGCCTTGCAGTCGGGAAGTATAATGCTCTTTGGAAGTAAAAAATGCTTCCTTCCAAAGAAATTATCGGATCCTATTAGAGCAAGCTTTGCGAGAGATTTTGCTCTCGTCTCATCTGTAGATCTTGGTCCCTCGCCGCCTTTGCAACTGCTCCGTCCTTTTTCGCTTTGGCGACTCTAGTATTTCCCACAGCCTTCGATATCGCTTTCAATCCTGCGTCCGTTATCTCCACTTCGCTCTTGGTACTCATTACCAGGGTACCATTCATGCGCTTGATTGCCGCCCTAAGAAACGGGCTGGGAATAATTTTCCTTCCCCGCTGTAGAGGTGGTTCGACGATTTCTGCAATTTCCCAGATTCTCCTTGGAGACCTCTCGACAAGCGCAATCAAGATTTTCTGCATCCGTTCGTCGAGTTCGAGTTCGAT
>Ga0207060_10075_pt3 | contig 35498 bp, 30 predicted proteins | sample Alteio_BWMinCont_30_FD_153270 | JGI IMG/M metagenome (GOLD analysis project Ga0207060, IMG submission 153270) | Enriched cells from forest soil in Barre Woods Harvard Forest LTER site, Petersham, Massachusetts, United States -... | ecosystem: Environmental > Terrestrial > Soil > Temperate forest >...
TTGCCGCATACAGGAAGTAGCGATGCAGGTTCTGCAGAATGAACGGAAACTTCGTCTCCCCGCAATACGAGCGCTTGGGTTCCCGCTGGGATTCCGGACGACCTGCTACTATTACCGGAAGGCATACTACCGGGCGTATTTCATGGATCCTCCGGCCTGCGCCGTGGGGGAACCCAAGCGCTCGTATTGCGGGGAGACGAAGTTTCCGTTCATTCTGCAGAACCTGCATCGCTACTTCCTGTATGCGGCAATCATTATCGTGGGATTTCTCTGGTACGACGCGATCCTCGCGTTTTCCCTGGACGGCCACTTCTTCGTGGGCGTGGGCAGCCTGATCATGCTGGCGAACGTGATCCTGCTGTCGATCTACACGCTTTCCTGCCACTCCCTGCGCCACCTGATTGGCGGAAAAGTTGACTGCTTCTCCTGCGCGAGCTTCGGATCTTCGCGGCACGCGGGATGGCGAGGCATCAGCATTCTCAACGAGAGGCACATGCTCTATGCGTGGTGCAGCTTGATTTCGGTCGGCTCGACCGATCTCTACATCCGGCTGGTTGCATCCGGAGTTCTGCGGGACATCAGAATCCTGTGACTACAAAATACGAAACACACGAACACGATGTACTGATCATCGGCGCCGGGGGCGCCGGACTACGGGCCGCGATTTCAGCGCTCGCCGAGGGCGCCAAGGTTGGCGTGGTGTGCAAATCGCTGCTGGGCAAGGCTCACACCGTTATGGCGGAGGGCGGGATCGCCGCAGCCATGGCCAACGTGGATCATGCAGACGATTGGCGAACGCACTTCCGCGACACCATGCGCGGAGGCAAGTTCCTTAACCACTGGCGCATGGCCCAGCTGCACGCCCAGGAGGCTCCCGACCGTATTCGGGAACTCGAACAATGGGGCGCACTCTTCGACCGAACCGCCGACGGTCAGATCCTGCAGCGCGCGTTCGGCGGACACACCTACAAGCGTTTGTGCCACGTGGGCGATCGCACGGGCCTGGAGATGATCCGGACGCTGCAGGATCGCGGGGTCAACCTGGGCGTCGATGTCTTCATGGAGTGCACGGTCAGCCGTCTGCTCAAGGATGGCGATCGAGTGGCCGGCGCGTTTGGCTACTGGCGCGAACAGGGGCGCTTCGTGGTCTTCCGCGCCAAGTCTGTAGTGTTGGCCACCGGCGGGATCGGGAAAGCCTACAAAATTACCTCAAACTCCTGGGAATATACCGGCGATGGGATGACGCTGGCGTACGACGCCGGTGCCGAGCTGAAAGACATGGAGTTCGTCCAATTCCACCCGACGGGAATGGTCTGGCCTCCGGGCGTGCAAGGACTGCTGGTAACCGAAGCCGTGCGCGGAGAGGGCGGTATCCTCCGCAATAAAAACGGCGAGCGGTTCATGGAGAAGTACGATCCGAAGAAAATGGAGCTCTCCACACGCGACGTGGTGGCGCGCGCGATTTACACAGAGGTACGCGAGGGCCGTGGCTCGGAACATGGCGGAGCCTTCCTGGATATTTCCCAAAAACCCGCTGAGTACGTAAAGAAAAAGCTGCCCAGCATGTATCACCAATTCCTCGAATTGGCCGACGTGGATATCACGAAAGGCCCGATGGAAGTGGGCCCCACGTGCCATTACGTGATGGGCGGAGTACGCGTCGATCCTGAAACCGCCGAAGCGACGGTGCCGGGACTCTTTGCAGCAGGCGAAGTCGCCGCAGGCCTGCACGGCGCAAATCGATTGGGAGGCAATTCCCTCTCGGACCTGCTGGTGTTCGGACGGAGAGCGGGCACGGCGGCGGCGCAACACGCGAAGAAGGTGAACGCACCGACGATTGATTCGGCGCAGATCGAAGACGCGGAACGGGAGATGGTAGCGCCATTTCAGAATGGAAATGGCGAATCACCGTACCAGGTACATCGAGATTTGCAGGATGCGATGCAAAGCCTGGTGGGAATTTTCCGAACTGAAGAGGATCTTCGCAAGGCGCTCGAGGAGCTGGAAAAGTTCAAAGATCGAGCAAAACACGTGGGCGTATAAGGCTCGCGACTCTTCAATCCGGGTTGGCACCTGGCTCACGACCTGAGATCGATGCTGACGATCTCCGAGGCCGTAACGCGGAGCGCTCTGGCACGCCGCGAGAGCCGCGGCGCGCACAGCCGGATCGACTTCCCATCGCTCGACAAGACCTGGGGGCAGCAAAACAATATCATCTCCTCGCAGCACGGGACCATGGCGCTTCGGCAAGAGCCAGTCCCGGTGATGCCGGAGGATTTGCAGAAGATTCTTGCCGAGGACAAGTAGCGGAGGGGAAAGATGGCCGATGCGATTTTAGAGGTGTTCCGGGGAGACGCGCAGGGCGGCAAAGCCGTACAGTACCGCGTTCCTGTGGCCCCCGGGATGGTCGTGCTCGATGCCATCCACTACATTCAAGGGCATCTGGCGCCCGATCTGGCGGTGCGCTGGAACTGCAAAGCCGCGAAGTGCGGCTCCTGCTCCGGCGAGGTCAATGGACGCCCCCGGCTGATGTGCAAGACGCGGATGGATGCGTTGCCGCTGGACAAGCCGATTACCGTCTACCCCATGAAGTCCTTTCCGATATTGAAGGACCTGGTTACCGACGTCTCTTGGAACTACAAGGTGAACAAGAAGATCCCGCCCTTCACGCCGCGCCCCGGAACGGATTGGAAGGTTTATCAAGACGATGTGGACCGGGTGCAGGAGTTCCGCAAGTGCATTGAATGCTTCCTTTGCCAGAACGTATGCCACGTATTGCGGGAACACGACAAATTCGAACAGTTCGCCGGGCCGCGCTTTTTCGTTCGCGTGGCGGGACTGGAGATGCATCCGCTCGACAGCAAATCCCGCACGAAGCTTTTGCGGGACGAGCTTGGCCTGGGATACTGCAACATCACCAAGTGCTGTACCGAAGTATGCCCGGAAGATATTCACATCACCGATAACGCCATCATCCCGCTCAAAGAACGGGTCGTCGACCAATTCTACGATCCTCTGCTCGTGCTCGTGCGCAAAATTCGGGGAGTAGACAGCGACTCGAAGTGACGTAGAACCGGGGCGGCCTCCCCGAAAGCCTCTTTCCGGCGTCTCTGGCGCCTTATTTAGGCAATGATTACCGAACGGGCACGATAAACCGTCAGTACTATGGCGGCCTCCCTTTGACCCAGCCAAGCTAACCCTTGCAGATTGTAGACGCGGAACCGTGTCCGCCGGAGGGCATATGCGAGGCAAGTGGATTTCTCGTGTGGCGCAGATAAATAAAGAGCTGCTCCTGATCCTTTCTATTGTGGGCTCGGCCGCACTGGTAAATTTCTTTGTCGAAGGCCAGCGGCTGGTATTGACGTTCTACAACCTGCCGACGCTTTTTGCGGTTTATTATTTCGGGCGGCGGCGAGCCGTGCAGTCCGCAGTGGCCACGATTCTCTTCGTGACCTGGGTGAATGTGATGCACCCGTCGCTTTTCAATCGCGGCCCCGTTCCCGTTGAAGACGTGCTGGGCTGGTCGGATTTGGCGATCTGGGCCGGCTTTCTGGTGATCTTTGCATACGCGACAGGAACACTTCACGAACACAGCGAACAACGCATGAAGGACTTGCGCGAGACCTATTTCGGGGTGTTGCAAATCCTGAGCCAGATGATTTCCAACGACAAGTTCACGCAGAATCATTCCTACCGGGTGTCCGTGTACGCAACGCAAATTGGCATGGAATTGGGCATGCGCGAAGACCAGATTGAAGACGTAAGGGCAGCTGCCCTATTGCACGACGTCGGCAAGCTGGAGGTCAGCCGCGAGGTCCTCTACAAGGCTGCGCGATTAACAGATGATGAGATGAAAGAGATCAAGACCCACGTCGAGAAGGGCGTGGAGATGCTAAGCCCCGTGGGCGGATCGCTGCGGCGCGTGCTGCCCATCATCCTCGCGCACCACGACAAGTTTGACGGGTCGGGCTACCATCCGACCAAAGGCCAGGAGATACCCGTGGAAGCGAAGGTAATCAGTGTGGCGGACGTATACGATTCGCTGGTCAGCGACCGGCCTTATCGCAAGGGGCTTTCACCATTCGAAGCGCGCGATACGATCGTCAAGGCTTCGGGCACCGATTTCGATCCGCGTATTGTGAGTGCTTTTGAATCTGCATTTCGGAAGCAGAGATTAGAAGTTCCTGAAGTGCTGGTCTAACTCAATTTCCTTCAGCCCGGCATCGGGACGCGACCGGGCAATGCCTTTCGCTTTTTGTTTGTCAGGGTTTGGTCCTGGCCGATATTGCCCTCCGGTTCAGTATCGTTTCTCCGAAGTATCGGGCAACGTATTACCCGCGGAGGATAAATGCCAGTTGACCACAAATCGGCCAAGGGTACTGCGACATTCGCGTTGGCGATCGTAAAGGCCAGTTTAATTTCCGATCACGCCGAAGCCTCAAGGGTAAGAGCCGCACTGCAGAAGATCTTTCCGGGCATTTCCCTCATCCTGGTGGCCGAGGATAGCGAACTCGCAAGCTACCAGGGGCGACACGAGCTGGCGCAATTCGCCAAAGACACACCCTTTCGAGTGATCTCCTCTTCCAGAATTACCTCGAACTAATCAGCGGGGATTTAGTGAATTGCGGCTGTGGACTGGCCCGCGCTTGCGCCTGCCGCGGACCACTTGCCGTGTGTATCGAGCAAGTAGCAGGAGTGGTCGACGACAGCCAGGCTCAGTCCAGCACCATCCAGGACGAGTACCGGGGAGTTGATGCTCGGAAGCGGACGTCCTTTGAACAGGATAGGGGGATTCACGACGAAGGCACTATAGTAAATACCGTCCGCGAAGAGCCGCAGAGTGGCGTCCGGATATTCGGATATCTGGGCTGGCTGCTTGATTCGGGTCCAAGAAAGATGTGACCACGCCTCGGCCCTGCAGCCGCGAGTGGCCAAACAGCTCTGCACCAGTAGCTGGCGAGCAGGGATCGCAGAAGAGCCTTCTGATTGAAGGTCTTGAGCGATGCTTTGCAGGAACGTGCGAACCAGCGGGTGGATCTCTTCCGTGCTCAAGCGAGCGCCCAGGACGTGCTTTGCCGGAACGTAGGCCACCGTGGAGCCCTGCTGAACCAGGGCATCTGCAGGGGTGGCATTCCAGACGTAAACCGAACTGCCACAGGCAAATCGAGGGGGTGTCTTAAGCCCGGGGAGCTGTTTGTGCCCGCGCACGGAGTCGCCGGACCGGCAATCGCCGATTAGGGCAATATTGGACTGATCCTGGGCCAAGGCGGGGGTTATCGAACCGAGACCGAACGCCAGAGAGACCAGAGAAAAGAGACCGATGAGCCTGGAGCTATTCATGAGTTGGGCCGCAACGTCTGCAAAACCGCAACGTCTGCAAAACCGCAACGTCTGCAAAACCGCAACGTCTGCAAAACCGCAACGTCTGCAAAACCGCAACGTCTGCAAAACCAGCGTAGCGGTCCGCTGCCGGGCCATCAATCGTTTCCCAAGCCGCGAGGGGCTAATCGTATAACTGATCGGATGGTCTGCTCTGAAACCGGCCAAGAGGACAGGCGAAGACGCGCCCAGCGCGGCTTTACTCAACATTCGGCGGCAGGGACAGCATCTCTTCCGCAGTGCTGACCCCTCTCAATTGAGCCAGCTCTTTCTGGGTCTTCTCCCAACGCTCTCTTTGCGCTTTCGAATCTCCAGAGGCGGTGGAGTTCGAATAGAAACGGAGGATATCCGCTCTCAATCCCGGAGAAACAGCAGCAAAGTTGACGTCGGCGAGCTTATCGAGAAGTTGTTCATAGGTTTCATCGGCTAGCGCATACTCCCCGGGCGCCGTCGGCTTGCCCGTATCGAAGTCTTCATTCGAGAGAGGGACAGTCCCGGCGTTCGACTGCCGTACGGCCGCTGTGTATCGTGCCGTTGTGGCCTGAAAACTCTGCTGAAAGAGGGACTCCATCTGCGGAGTCGGGGTCTTGAATGAGAAAGACTGGAAGAAACCTATTCTGGGAACGAGCCTTAACAGGAAGCCGAGCAAGCGGGCGCCGAAGCTCGGCCGTTCATAGGATTTGCCAAAATCAGCCTCGTAAGTCCGGCGAGAGATTTTATAGATAAATTTCTTTTTCTCGATTCCGGGAACCAATTTCTGAATCTCATCGTGCTTCTGGGACCAAGCTACCTGCGTCATGTGGGGAATGGTTTTGCTGACCGCGCGGCGATAGGTGCCAATCGCGAGGTCTTCGCTGAGAAAGATGTCCTTCATTTCCAGACCATAGGTCTCCCGAAAAGCGCGCTCCAGCAGGGGTTTTGCAACCTGAAACCCGATGAAATCGTGGTAAGCCTGAGAGGCATATGCTTTTCCGGCAACCTGGACCACGTCAAAGGAGAATTCCACCAGGATGTGCTCTTTCTTCCCTTCCTCGTAGGTAATCACGTTGCCGTATTTCTTTTTCAGTTTCGGATATCGAAGGGCAACAGAAGGATTGATGGCGACGGAATGGCCTATGGTATCCGCGTAGAAGTGGGCCACCGCCCCGAGCGCAAATGCATATTCGTCTTCGGTCTGGGCATCCCGAAGCATGATTTGAATGAAGTCTCCAGTGCGCACGTAGTGGAGAAGATTGGTAAAAAGGCGACTTCCGAAGGGATAGTAGCCCATGTCCTGGATGATGCAGCCCCCGTAGGCATAGCTATGCGCTTCACGGATCTGCTCGGGAGTCGAGTTGGGAAACCGTTGCAGCAGCAGAGGCCTGATCGTTGAATCCCAGGAAGCGTCGATGATGGCTTCGTGGGTGAGCACAGAGTAGGCCGGAGAGCCTATGGGGAGGAGTAGAAGGACGGCGGCCAGAAGGGCCATCCGACACGCCGAGCTAAGCGTATAGCCGCTCATCCATGAGTTCCCCTGTGATCGGCGTCAGCGATTCGCACGCAGCCCGCATCCTACTTATTGGTTCGAAAAACGTCGTACCGGGTGATGGTGTACCCGAGTGCGGCCCCCAGAAAAACGTCCGACGGGAAGTGGGCCAGATCCGGAACTCTGGAGAAACTGATGACTCCGGCCAAACCGTAGGCGACAAACGGTACCCATCGATGGCTCTTGTATCGTTGCGCGATGACGGTGGCAATCGAAAATGCGCCCGCGGCATGGCCCGAAGGAAAACTGCTGCCCTTCCCCAACGGGGAGACGTTGCTGCGAAAAAAAGTGTCCGAGAAGTCCGCAGAGGGAGCGACAGATGAGGGACGAAGCCGGCGGCTCAGCAACTTGATGACGACATGAGGAATCGCGCTGTCGAGATAAGCCTCGCCCGCAAGTAACGCCGTCTGCGTGGCGTAAGAATCGTGATGCAGAAGGCCTACCAGCATGAAAGCAGCCGGGACGCCTACCTCGACTGCACCGGTGCTGGTTCCGCTGAACACGTCAGAAAAACCGTCAAATGAAGAGGTGCGGCGGAAATAGGGCATCACGTGCTTATCCGTAACGATGAGCACTGCGGTGGCACCCACGATGGCGATGGTGGGCACCCAATGCTTTCCTTGCGCCAGCGAAACAGGAAAGAGCCAGAGCGCTTTCTGATCGCGCAAGATGTGCATGGGCAGATTCTTGAAGGAAACATCCGACGCAACGCTTTCTGTCGTATCCGTCGTGATTCCTGAACCCGCAGTCGCTTCGGGGGAAGAGACCGGGGAGCTATTTTGGGTCTCAAGTGTCTGGGCTTCAAGGATTTGGGAAAAAAGGGTTTGTGCGTCGGGGTTTGGAGCGCCGGTCTGCGCTTTGAGCATCGAGGCATTCGGCGCGACCACTAATCCCACGATGAAACAGGCATACCTCAGGACACGGCACGACCATTGGCAATTCGTCTGGTGCTCCAGTTTCCCGGTGATAGCTGTCGTATTGTGCACTTTTCGCCCCTCTATGGGATGAGCGGTAGGCCAGGGGGAGACTATTTGCGCTGTGCCAACTCGCTTAGCTGGGGTCGATGAGGAAGTGCATATAGAAACGAAAGTAGCCTTAAAAGGGGAAGCGGAGGGTTGCAATTCCGCGGTGGGTAAACTCATGAAAGGCCGTGACGGCAACCTGCAGCCCCGTGCCCGCGGTAAAATACAGGCGGCCGCCAAGGTGAAATCGCCCGAAAATGATTCCGGGCGTGAGGAATGCCTCACTATTGCCGGATCGCGGCCCGTCCACGAAGAACGTAGAGTTCACTTCAATTTCCGGCCAAATGCGGGTCTTAACGTTGTACTGAAACGTGTTGTTGAAGACGATCGATCGTCCCAGAACCGCAATCCCACTCTGAGGGATATTTCCGCTGAGGGTGCTCTGAATATCGAAATGTCCCCAACCTTTCGCCGCAGCAATCATGGGAGACCATGTGGTATGGCCGGCCCCATTAGGCAGCGCGCCCGAGGGAAACGTTGCTCCTAGAAAAAGCCCGACAAAATAGCCTCCCTGGTCCTCCGCGGCGGAGAATGCGCGGAATTTGATAAACATAGAGACGTCGCCGAACCCGTCGGGCGCGGCCGACGACCGGTGCACGATGTATGGCGGCACCGCAACCTGCACCTCCATGCGGGAGTTGGGGATAATCTCCAATCCCTTGCCAGCGCCGAAGTTGTAGGTCCAGCTCGCGGCGGAGCCCTCTTGACCATAGATGTCGTAGCGGAACTGCTGCACGAGCAGAACATGAGTGGTGATCAACGGGGAGGTGTAATGGGGTTGCCTCTTACGCGTTTCGTCGACCAGCCGCAACCAGGCATGCACCCAATCGCTCGAGGGCCCGGGCACAGGCGCAGGATCCGCCGCAGGCTGGGAAGGAGTTGAATCCTCGGAACCAGAGAGGCGTGACGCCAAACTCGAGGGTTCATTATTCGGAGGACGCGATTGAGCCGGCAAACTCGAGTAAATCATAACGAGTGCCGCGAGAGCTGAAAGCATCAGGCGAAGCATCGACCGGACGAGTGGGGTTGGAGCCGTGGCCATTTTTATTCGGAAAAAGTGAACGCTCTCCGGTGGGCCGAAGTGCTAAGAAGCAGGGCTGTGGTCTGATTCGTGGATTTCGGCAAAATCGGCAAATCCAGCTTGCGAACGGGGAAACTTGACGAGAAAAACAGTTCCGGTTTCCGAAGTGTGCTCGACGACCACAGAGCCGTAGTGATCATGAACTATTTTATTGACGATCGCCAGGCCCAAGCCGGTGCCATTTGATTTTCCCGAACTGATAAATGGGTCGAATAAAGTGCTGCGAATTCCGGCAGGAATACCAATGCCATCATCCTTGACGCGCACCTCAAATAAGCTGTCTACCCTCTTTATTTCAATTTCGATCTTGCCCCTGTCTGACGTGGCCTCGCAGGCGTTCAGCAAGAGGTTGAAAAAAGCGCGTTCGATCTTGCGAGGATCGAATGCACCGGTTGTATCTCCAAACGCGTGAATCGAAATGCCGCGATTGTGGAATTCAGGGCGGGTCAGGACGGCCTCGACCGCGCGCTTTACGACCGCGTCGAGCGGCGTGGTCAGCACGGCGAGCGTGCCATGTTCACGCGAGAGTTCCCGCAACGAGTCCAGCAATTCCGTCATCTGCTCGGAAGCAATCTTGATCTCTTCGTAGATCTCATCCCGATCGAGCTTCAGCTTGTCAGCCTCATAGAGAAATTCGGCATTGGCGACGACCGCGGCCAGCGAGTGGCGCAGGTCATGCGAAATCGAACTGGCGGCCCTTCCCAAGGCAGCCACCTGCTCGGTCTCGATCTGCCGCCGGTGAGAGGCAAGCAGGTCTCCCCGCATTTTCGAAAAGGCCGTGCCCAGCTCAACCACTTCGCTGCTGCCGCGCGGCGTAATGGAGAAGGTGTAATCGCCACGCGCCAACGCACGAACGCCGGCGAGAAGGTTATCCATCGGACGCGTGATGGTGCCGGAAACAAAGCTCAGCAGCACCGTGGCACAGAGCAGGGCGGAAATGCCCAGCCCGAGAATCGTGCGATCCAACTTACCGATAAACCCCATGGGCCGCCGCAACGGTATGAGCACAAAACATTGCACCGGCGTCCGAGGATCGGCGTGGAGCGAAACGGCGGCGACCTCGTAGGGCTCTCTTCCCAGGTTTACTTCGCGGTTTCCCGAGTCCAAGGGCGCAGTATATTGACCCAGGTGGTCCTGCAATTCAGCCTGTTCGCGAGACGAAAGCGTGGAGGCGATCACCTTTGCGCCGGTGACCAAGACAATCTTGCCGCCAGCTACGAGCGCCAACTGCTCCGCGACCGTTGAATCCACCTGATAGCCAATGGCCAGCACGCCGAGGTGCTTCGCATCGGTTCCCGAGCCAGCGGTGATCGGGCGAATGAAAACCCAGTACAACTGATCGTCGGCGTACCACCAGGCCGCATCCTCATCACCGTCGAGCGATCTCATCAAAGCGCCTTTGACGTCGGCACTATCCAATCCGGATTTCCTGGAATGGAGGGTCATGATGTCGCGGTTCGGATCGGCAAGGAGGAAGAGGTCGCTGCCTGCAAGCTGCCAGAAGGGGAAGGAGCCGTCGCGAATCGTCGGCGCGTGACGCGTGGTCATCAATGCCTTCAAGGTGGGAAGCTCGGCAAGCATGGCCGTCGTTCGAGAGAGCTGATCCTGCCGCTGATTCTGAACGCTCTCGAAAGCGCGGACCGAGGCGGCCACGCTGTCCCGCACCTGGTCGTCGATCTCAGCGCGGACCGTGTGACGAACGATCAGGAGCATGGCGCCCGTAAGCGCACAAATAATCAGCAGAGTGAAGACTAAAAGCTGCGTCTTTAAGCGCAGGGGCGACATGGTCGATATCCGGACCTAGTTCGTCTTTCCGCCGGGGGCTTGTCCCGGCACAAATTTGTATCCTGCACCATGCATCGTCAGAAAGAATCGCGGATTGGCGGGGTCGGGTTCGAGTTTCTGCCGCAAGCGAAGGATGTGATTGTCCACGGTACGAGTGGAGGGATAGTTCTGGTATCCCCAGACTTCGTTCAACAATTCCTCCCGCGAAATGACCCTTTCGGGCGATCTTGCGAAAAACTTCAAAAGCTTGAATTCCTGGGCCGTCATCGCGACCGGCTTGCCGGCCCGGGTGGCTTCCATGCTCGTGAAGTCAACGTGGACATCCTTAAACACCAGCATTTCGTGGTTGATCTCCTGGGCGGCAACGTTTGAAACCAGACGTGCCTTCGCTCCATTGCGGCGCATAGCGCGTCTTACGCGCGCGAGCAATTCGCGCGGGCTGAAGGGCTTCGTGACATAGTCGTCGGCGCCCAACTCGAGGAGCAGCACTTTATCCTCGATCTCCGCGTTGGCGCTCAGGACCACGATCGGTACCGAAGGCATGTGAGCCTTAAAAGCGCGGCAGAGTTCCTTCCCCGAAAGCCGGGGCAGTTTGAGATCGAGGACGACGACGCTCGGCGTCTCTTTCTTGAAGCTTTCGAGGCCAGCGACACCGTCGGAAGCGATTTGCACGGCGAGCGAGTCGGCCTCGAACAGGCGTTGCAAAGTCCTCTGCATGGCGCGGCTGTCTTCAATAACCAGGACGGTATCCATATGATTCCTCACTCGTTCGAAAATTCAGTAGGCCGGCGATGAAGCCTTAGGATCGTAATCCTGCCCATATTTATCCTTGTGCGACGCATCGTGCCTGGCGACCAAAACAGAGATCGGAGGCAAGAGATTTTCTCCCGGACCTACGACAATCCCTCGCTGCAACGGATCCGTGGACTCCGATGCAGCGTTCTCGTACCAAACATGCACTGAGTATGGCCCCTCAGGCACGTGAGGGATAACTACGTGCCCAGCCCTATTTGAAACGCCGAATAGATCAGAATTTACGGTAAGAATGACCGCAGTCATGTGCGGGTGTATGTTGCAAAATAAAAAAGACGGGCCCGGGCGGTCAAATGTCACCGCCTTCACGGCTCCCGCTTGATATAGGCCCAGATCAAAGCGCTTGCCCTGATAAAGAGAAAAAACATTGTGGAACCACGGATCGAGGTTCGGAAAATCAACGACGCCGCCTAACGGCACGACCAGTAACTTTGGTTCGAACGTCTTGTCATGCTGCAACATGCGGTAGTGCGCCCGGGGCAAAAGGCGAGTGGCGGAGCTATCGGCGGCACCGCCGGCCGGAACAAGCCAGACAACGACCTGGGAGGCGTCCTTAGCTCGAGCGGAATTCCCCTCGACCAATGTTACGTTGCCCATTACGTCGGCGACAGATACATCGGCATCCCTGGGCATGGCGAATATCGCCGGCAAGAGAGCGACGCCCAGAGCTGCGGCGATAAGGACTTTTCTAGTCTTTCTCATCTTTCCAATCATTCGAATCTTTCAAATCATGAGCTAATCATTGGCTAATCATTGGCTAATCGTTGACTCATCGTTGTCTAATGATGGGGCTAAAAAAGGAACCCCGCGGCCAAACCAACCTGTCCCGCGATATTAGGTGCGCCCGAGATCGGGCTCGTGCGAAAGCGGCGATACTCCGCGGAGAAAAGCAGGTCGCTGCGCGGCCGAAAAATGTAATTAAAAAAGAGCACCTTATTACTGGATGGGACGGATACCAAAAGCGGGTCGAACGGAGCGGCCGCTCCGAGGCGCGCTGCGTTTCTGGCGCCGAGCCCGCCAGCCGCATTGAACTCGCTGCGGTTGTTCAAGGTGAACTTCAGCTGCGACCAGCCGCCGACAACGGGGAGGCCGGCGAGTGTCGGCGCCGTAACGTAAAGATAGTGTGTGTAATCCTGGGGTTGCACTAACGGAAGAGGCAATCCGCCGAATCCGTCGAGCCCCTTGCCGCTGAAAAACGCCCCGCTCAATTGCAGCCTGGCAATCAGCGGAAATTTCCAATCGGCAATCAACCCCGACGCGGACATGACAGACCTCGAGGGAAAGTTCAAAGGAGCATAGATCGCAGACATTCCAAATGAGATGACTCGATCTTCCATCCTGTTATTCCCAGAGATGCGGACTGAGTAAGCCGGTTGCCTGGAGCCCTCCCCGGGCGTAGGCACACGCACTCCGGCGCCGCTAACAGCATAAGCCGTTGAATCCAAAAGCCCCACCTCGACCTTGAATTCCGCGGACGTGAAATCGAATCTCCGTTCCGCCCGAATTGTGGGCGTCCAATTCCAGAGGTTTCCGGCGCTTGCAAAAGCAGGGACAGCCAGCGAGAGATACGAGGTCGGCGAATTCGGAGAGAAGAAGGGAGCCTCCAGTCCGCCGGAAATGGAAACTTTGTTCCAATCGAACTGCAGACGCGCAATCCGGAGGCCCACCACACCGGCGGCGACACCACCGTAAGGGCCGCCCGTTCCGTTGACAAAATCCAACTGTAACTCCGCGCTCGTGCTTGCGCCAGCTAGCGTCGGTCCGATCCCTCTGAATCCCAGGATGGACTGCCTGAACGATGCCGAAACGCTGCCGGAGGAGGCGTAGGCAGGCCGAGGAACGGCCACGCTTGCCACATCCAAATTGTCGACTTGCCCCGAGGTGTCGAATACGTTGAACAGCGCAATGCCCGAAATTTTCAGCCGGTACTTGGAACTGCTCTCCACCTTCACCTGTTCGTGCTCTTCGACCCTTGCATTCATGAGTTGCCAATCGTCCTGCGTGATTCTGGCGGGAGGGCCGCCGGTTTCCGATGTCGCTTGCGCAGTATCTGTAGAAATCGCTTTCTCGTACGGATTCACGGCCGTGGAGCCTGATGGGCTTCGCAGAACCTGCTCCAGCAGAGAACGAAGCTGCCGAATTTCGGAACGCGAATCTTCCAACTCCGTCTGCATATGCTCGACCGATTGCGTCAGCGCTTCGATCCTGGAGCTCAAATCGGCCTGGCTTTCGGGCTGCGCCTGAGGTCCAGGGGCTTGAGCCCGCGCCGATAAGCCGACAGATAGCCCAACGCACACCAATAACGGGAATACGTGTAATGGCTTTTTGATGATCGTGCGCATAAGGTCTCCTCTTTTCGCGGCGAATGACGCGACTCGCGTGAGGCTATTATAACGAAGACCCGTGGGGCGATTTCGAGTTGGCAAGTCCCAACTCCGGTCGATGCGTAGCTCAAGAAACACTTAGGCGTTTGAATCCGCCAGCGACTGTACCTCAAGGAACGAGAGTTTTCAGGGCTTGAGGCAAAGACATTACACCGGGTTGACAAAATCCTGACAATTGAGAAAGAGGCTCGCGCGCGGCACAAGAAATGGGTGTCTACCTGCAAGCGGCGGATTGCGGAAGTTATCTGCCGAAAGGGGCAAGCAAGGCAGAACTCTCTTCTTGCTGGCTCGTCGGGTCCGGTTCGACCGTACGTTTGTACTTTATCCGGCGGCCGTCCTGCAAGAGGGTGCGCAGACGCATACGGGCCTTATGTAACTGCGATTTGGAGTTACCGATAGAGAAGCCCAAGGCTTCGGCGATTTCATGGTGTTCGTAGCCTTCCACGTCATGCAGCAGGAAGACCATCTTGTAACCATGCGGGAGTTGGTCGAGCGCGCGTTTCAAATTCATTCGGTCGGGGATACCGGCAAGGCGCAGATCCGGGCTTCCCATTTCCTTGGACCGCACAGCATTGCCGTCTTCTTTGTCGGTTGCGTCCAGCGACGTTTCGTTCAGCGCCTTGACGCGGCGCCGCATCAGAACAACGTTGACGGCAAGGCGATGGAGCCAGGTGGAAAATGCTGATTCCGCGCGAAATGTGTGGATCTTTCGGAAGACCTGCAAGAAGACATCCTGGGTGAGGTCCTCGGCAAGCGCCGGGTTGCGCGTCATCCGGAGACAGAGAGCGTGAACACGGCGGCTGTGTAACTTATATATGTGCTCGAAGGCTGCTGCGTTTCCTTCCTGGGCGAGGCGAATGACTTCGCTTTCAGAGCAATCGGTGAGCGGCATCTGCTCCACTGCGGAGACAGAAGCAGCCGATATCAGCTTGGCGTCAAATGCGACCGTACTCATGAGAATCACTTTCTAGAAACGCCGTCGTCCCTGAATTCCATAGCTTTCGTTTCAGAGCCGCTCTCTGGCAGCGGCAGGCCAGGTGGCCGGCTGCCAGGGCGTTTACAAGGGAGAGACTAACGCTGGGCGATGGGGCTTTTGTCACGGCTACGTCAAATGAGTGTCATTGCTCCGCAAATTCTGGCCTGCGCAAATTGTCGCGGGGTCAACGAACACCTAAGGGGTGGCTTGTGCCGTGATCCGCAATTCCAGTTTGGATTCAACTGTACCTCGCCTGTCCGAAGGGACAGTATCGGCAACTCGAAACCTTTTTCTAAACTGGTGGCGAAATCAATTCAAGGACCAACACTTAGGACATGTTCAGGCTAGATTACATTTCTTGTTTATTGACGATACTTTCCACGGTACTCATCGGACGGCGGATGTGGCACGGGTGGATCATCGCGGGGATCAATAGCCTGATCATTTGTGCGATCGGCATTCAGACGGCGCAGTATGGTTTCGTTCCTGGCAATCTGGTGTGTATCGTGCTCTACGCCCACAATCTTTCAAACTGGCGCCCCGAAACTCAAAAAGGATCAGGCGCGGCGGAGATACTGAACGAGAACCACGAAACGTCTTGAGCGGCGGTCTTCATACTCAGCTATTCTCGCTGGATTCAACTCAGTCTGAGAGTCCATCCGCGGGGCCAAATTTGCCGCGCAGCGTTTGTATCTGAGGGTCCGAACCCACGATAAGACCTGCGGGAAAGCGGCGATGCCGCAATAGCTCATCATAAATGGCCTGCTGGCGAGCGTCATTCGCAGCGAGTCCCGCCAGGTATTGCAACCGCAAGTTACCGTCACGATTGATGTCTGCGCCTTTCAACCAAGTTTTCAAATCCGGGGCCTGCCCGGCGTAGGTCGCAAGAATATCGATCGCAGAGCCCAAGCCCACGTCGCGAAGCGAGGCGGACGCCAGTGCATACTCAGGCGCATCCAGCCTCCGCTGCACCTCGTCCAGGTCAATCTTGACCGGCGAAGCCTGGCCCAGGAGCAGAATGTCGTACCCGCCTCCGTTGGCTTCATTGGCCCATACCGACCCACCTGGAAAAACATCGAAGAACGTGGCCAGCTCGCTTTTAACCGTAGCCAGATCCGTTTCATAGAGAGGCACCCACTGGGTGACGATGCCGCCCGGATTCAAATGCTTCTTCACGAGTTCGAAGTATTCCCTGGTGTACAGGGTAGCGCTGCCCTTGACCCACGGGTGAATCGGATCGGAAGTGATGACGTCAAACTTTTCCGGCGTGGTAAGGATGTAGTGACGAGCATCGTCATAAACGATCTTCGTCCGTGGGTCGGTGAGCACATTATGATTTTCCTTGCCAAAGTAGCGGGTGGCGACGGGAGGGATGAGCGGTTCTATTTCGCAAATGGTCAGGCGCTGCAGGCCGGGATATTCGACGAATGAACCCGCGGTGACACCCGCGCCAAAACCCACCACGAGGATCGAACGGGCCTGGGGATGAATCAGCGCGGGCAAGTGGCCGAGCATTCGTTGAAGCCTCATATCAAACGTCCCGGTTGAGGCCTCTACCTTGCCGCTGACGTGGAACTGCAAGATATTGTCCCATGTCGAGATGGCGATCGAGGAGTTCATCCCCTCACCGGTATACAGAATCCGCGAACTGGGGGAGAGCGTCATGAAGGAACGCCCATAAGCAATCACCCCTGGCGGTACCGCAGGCACGCTCAAGGCCAGGACGGCAGCGACTATTGCGGAGGCGGACAACCATAACGCGGCTTTTTGGGACCTCAAAGACTGGGACCACAAAGACCTGGACTGCGAAGAGCGCGCCGGAGGTGCAAGCGCGCATAGCGCACTCACCGCGGAAAGCACAATCAAGAGGCGCTCAGAACCTCGCGTGCCGATTGCTGGGACCAAAAATACGCTGAAGGCCAGCGCACCGATAATGGCTCCGCCAGTATTCGCGGCGTAGATACCTCCGGTAACCCGCGCCGGATCGGCATCGGCCACTGCCGCGGCGGACAATGCCAACGGAAAGCTCGCTCCCCATAAGATCGTGGCCGGGAGGATGGCCCATATGGTCCGAGCCAAGTCGAGCTGGAAAGCGAACCAAGGATTGGAAGGCGTAGCGCTAATGGGCCAATACGGCAGAGACCCGGCAAGCATGAATGCCGTCCAAGCCACGGCCACCGTGAGCAGGAGCTGACAGTAACCGAGGGCCTTTTGGGGCTGAACCATCCGCGAAAATATTGATCCGGCGTTGCTGCCGATCCCCAGTCCCGCGAGGAATACAGCCAAAATAATCGAGAAGGTGTAGACGGTCGCGCCCATGATCAGCCCGAGCAACCGCGTCCAGATCGCTTCAGCACCTAAAGCGCAGGCTCCGGAGAGCGCGATGGTCAAATAGATGGGCCACAGCCGAGGAGAGCCCGTTGCTTCCGGGCGCGTTCCTTCTGGGCGCGTTCCCTGTGGGGCCAGTCCACCGTCTGCGGCTACGTGAGCCGGGGTACGCGCCGCCAATCCAAAGCTGATCGCGGCAACCAAGGCATTCAGCGCGGCGGCGATGAAAGTGGCGGTTCTCATGTCGAAGACGCGAAGCAGGTAAAACCCGGCGAGCAAACAACCAAATACAGCTCCCAGAGTGTTCGCTGCGTAAAGCAAACCTAACCAGGAGACCCCTTTGGGGGTGAATTCGAGCCATCGCGCTACGGCGGGCAACGAAGCGCCCATCAGCAACGTAGCTGGGACAAGACACAAAGAGCAGACGATTGCGCGTAGCAACATCGCCGACAGCCCATGGCCCACCGCGGCCACGTAGATTCGATTGACCAACGGGATCCCAACCAGCACCAGAGTTCCGCAAAGCCCGATGGCAATCTCCAGGACGGCATATACGCGCAGGGGATGATATCGACGCAAGGCCGGGATTCGCGGCAGCGCGATACTCCCCAAGCACAATCCTCCCATGAAGGTGGCCAGCAAAATCGCCAGGGAAATAGCGGAAGAGCCGATCGAGAACTGCAGGAGCTGATACCAAACGATTTCGTAGATTAGAGCAGCGCAACCGCTGGCGGCGAACAAGACCGCCAACAAAGGGAGAACGCGCGAGGGTTGCAAAGGCTTTGCCGATGGGCCGGTATAGGACATGTGCGCAGGCGTCTGTAATTACCCAAGATGAAGCGCCGAATCATAACACCACATCCGGAGCACCGATATAAGTTGTCGAGCTGGCAAGTTTAGCCCTCCAACACATCCTCTGGCGCCGGGAGATCATCTCCATCCCTCGCCGCCCAAACGTATAAAGTGGGCAACAAGATGACGCTCATCAGCAGGGCCGCGAGCAGCCCACCCACAATGACGATCGCAAATGGTCTTTGGGAGTCCGATCCGATGGCATGCGAAGTGGCAGCGGGCAGCAAACCAAAAGTGGCCACAAGCATGGTCATCATGATGGGGCGAAGCCTGAGGACGGCACCCTCAATGGCGGCGTCGACGACGGTGTAACCCCGCGCACGGAGCTGATTAATGTATTCGAGGAGAATGACGCCCGTCTCCACGGATACCGCAAACAAAGCCAGGAACCCGACGCCGGAGGAGACGCTGAAATGGGTACCGGTCAACAGGAGGGCGAGCACGCCGCCAATGGGGGCCATGGCTACAACGGCCAGGATGAGAAGACCCCATTTGTACGAGTGGAACATGCTGTAGAGAATCATAAAAATGACAAGGATCGTGATCGGCAAAACCAACAGCAGTCTCCTTTGTGACCGCTTCTGGCTCTCATATTCTCCGGCCCAATCGAGGTGATAGCCGGACGGCAATTTCAATTGCTGATTGACGAGCCGAATGGCCTCTTCGACCGTGCTTCCCAGATCACGTCCGCGCACGCTGTACTTGATGGCCGTGTAGCGCGAGTTTGCCTCGCGATAGATTTCGGAAGCGCCATCCTTAACCTGCACCTTCGTAAGCTGGGAGAGCGCCACACGCTCTCCCGAAGGCGAGAGCATACGGATATTTTCGATGGCCTCTTTGGTATCGCGGTAAGGTTCCTGGTAGCGCAGCACGAGGTCGTAGCGCTGCTCGCCCTGCAAGATTTGGCTGACCGCTTTGCCCCCAACCGCTGTCTCGATAGCATCCTGCACATCGGCCACGTTGATCTGGTGACGGGCCGCTTCCTGCCGATCGATCGTCAAGTTGAGATTGGGCTGGCCGATTACGCGGAAAAGACCCAAATCCTGTATTCCGGGAATGCGTCCCATGATCGCGACAATTTGCTCACCCTTTTCCTCGAGGACCTTCAAGTCATCGCCATAGACCTTTACGGCGAGCTCGCCCTTTACCCCGCTGACGGCCTCCTCGACATTGTCGGAAATCGGCTGAGAAAATCCCCATACGACTCCGGGAATCTTGCTGACTTGACGATCCATCGCGGCGATCAATTCATCTTTGTCACTATGGAAGACGGGCCGCCACTTCTCTTTCGGCTTCAAATCCACGAAGTATTCCGTGTTGAAAAAGCCTGTGGTGTCGGTGCCGTCATCGGGGCGGCCGACCTGAGAGATGACCTGCGTGACTTCGGGGAAAGAGGCAAAAATGGTCCGAGCCTGGTTCGCGACGCGCACGCCTTCGGTGGGTCCCGTGCTGGGGGCCAGAGTGCCGCGCGCCCAGATCGCGCCTTCGTCCAAATGGGGCAGAAATTCCGAGCCGATGACACCGCTGAAGGTTAAGAACATCGCCACGCCGAACGCAGCCAGTCCCAACCCGACTGTAGTCCGGCGATGTTCGATGGCCATCCGTAAAATTCTGCGATACGCAATTTTCAGATATTCCATGACCGGGTTCTGCCATTCACAAACGCCGCGAGGAAACGATTGCAGGCAAAGGATCGGCGCGAGCAGCATGGCGAAAATCAACCCACCGATCAGCGCGAAGGCGACCGTCCATGCCATGGGCTTGAAGAGCCGCCCCTCCACGCTCTGGAGCAGGAAAATGGGCATGTAACCCGTAATAATGATCGCCCTGGCGTAGAAAACAGGCCGCTGCACCTCGTGCGCGGCCGCGCGGACGGCCTGCAACGTCGTCTTCGAGCCGTTCTCGCGATTGGCCAGGTGGCGGAAGATGTTTTCCACCATGACCACAGTGCCATCCACGACCATGCCAAAATCGAGAGCGCCGAGGGAAAGCAGGTTCGCGGGAATTTTGGCGAGATTCAGGCAAACAGACGCGAACAAAAGCGCAAATGGAATCGTCAGAGCGACGATGAGGGTGGCGCGCGCATTACCCAGGAAAAGAAAGAGGACGATGGTAACGAGAAGAACTCCTTCGGTGAGGTTGTGTAATACCGTTTGAGTGGTGTAGCGAACGAGATTGCTGCGGTCCAAGTGAGGAACGATCTTTACGCCGGGTGGAAGAATGTGGTCATTCAGCTCCTGGACTTTCTCGTGGATGGCTACAAGCGTTGGCTCGGCGGCTGCGCCTTTTCGCAGCAGCAGAAACCCCTCCACGACGTCTTCATTATCCATTACGCGCCCGTCTTCACGGTGAATGGCCTTGCCGATCTGGCCAAGACGAATTTTTGGCCCTTGCTGAACTTCCGCGACGTCCTTCACACGGATTGCGGTGCCATTCTGTGTTTTTAGCACTGTCTGCGCGATATCCGCCGCGTCGACATACAATCCAACCGCGCGGACGTTGATCTCCTGCAGGCCCGCTTCCACGAAACTGCCGCCGGCATTCACGTTGTTGCTGCTTAGCTGCTGCTCGATTTGGCTAACGCTCAAGCCGTACGATACGAGCTTATTGGGGTCGAGGCGAACCTGATATTCGCGGGTGGGACCCCCAAAGCTGACTACATCGACGACGTCGGGAACGGATTTAAATTGTTTCTCGATCGCCCAGTCCTCAATCGATTTCAACTCCATGAGGTCATATCTGGGATTCGTGCTCTTGAGCGTGTACCAATAAATTTGCCCAACCGGGCTCCAGTCCGTGCCCATTTGAGGCTGGAGGTTATCGGGCAGCGCTACTTGCGATAACCGTTCGAGCACCTTTTGCCGATTCCAGTCATTGTCTGACTCGTCGTCGAAGATCAGCATGAGGCTGGAAAGGCCGAACAGCGAATTGGAGCGAAGATGCTGCAGGTGGGGAATGCCGTTCATCTGAATCTCGATCGGAATCGTGACCTGCTGTTCAACCTCTTCGGCTGCCCGCCCGGGCCACTGCGTAATAATCTGGACGTAGTTATTGGCGACATCCGGATAGGCTTCGACCGGCAAATTGTGGAAGGAGAAAGCGCCCCACCCAATCAAAAGAATGGCCCCAACCATGACGATAAAGCGATTGTTCAGAGCAAAGTTGACCAGCGCACGAATCATCGATTACTCCCCGACTGGCTCCGCATGAATGATTGGCGTCACACGTTATTGCTCGACGGTGTTCTCCAAAACCAGGGCGTTGCTTACGACTTGCTGGCCCGGCTGGATCCCGGAAACGATCTCCTGCATGTTATTGGGCAGCATCTCTCCGCCGACGATCTCTGTCCGCCGGAACCGATTGTCGTTCGCGGGCACGAAAACCCAATCGCGATCGTGCAAGTGCAAGATTGCCGAAGCGGGAACCGCAGCATGTTTCTCCTGAGTCATACCGTGGAAGGTGGCCGTGACAAACATGCCCACACGCATAAGACCGGGATTGGCGACTTCGATGCGCACTTTTGCCGTGCGCAGATTCGGATCGAGAACCGCTCCGATGTTGCTGATCGTGCCTTTGAAAACCCGTCCGGGAAAGGCATTCAAGCGGACCTCGGCAGTTTCACCGACGCGAACGGAGGCCAAATCATTTTCGTGAACGTCGCAGATCACCCATACATGGGACAGGTCGGAGATGGTGAAGGCGTTAGAACCCAGGCCCTGCACGCCTCCGGCATTCGTAACCTGTTGATCGGTAATTACCCCCGAAACAGGCGCGACGATATCCACGATTCCCGACGGATGGTTCAAGTCGCTGCCGAGCAAACGGAGGCGTTCCGAGCTGGTCTCGACATCGACCTGGGCCTTGGCTTCGGCGTCCTGTGCCACTTGCAGGACACTCAGCGCGATTGCGCCGTGAGCATAGAGGTCCTTGGAGCGATCCAGCTCCGCTTCAGCGAGAACCTTATCCGCAAGGGCCTTGCGATAATCGGAAAACGCGGCAGAGATATCGGAGCTCTGCACGCGCATGAGGAGCTGCCCCTTCTGAACGGAATCGCCTAAGCGGGCGTGGATTTCCACCACTCGGCCGGACGCCAGCGAAACTACCGGCACCGTTCGAGAGACGTCGGGATTCACCGCGCCCGTGACGACCAGTTGCGATGCGGCAGCGTGCGCGGCGGCGACAACCAGGGGAAACTGCTCGGGGTGGTCCGCCTTAACGACATTGAGATCATCCTCATGTTCGACATGCGCCGGCGGTGGTGCTTCCGCTTCGGGATCGGCATGAGTGCTACAACCCGTGAAAGTAAGAGCTAAAACGAGGAGATATGCATACCTCGCACAATTTCTGCTTTTCATGCGACCTCACCTCCTCGGGATCAACTGCTGTACCTGCCGAATTTTGCCCGCGTTCAGGAGGAAGCATTCGACGGACGCATCGCCGCCGGATCGCTCCCTGGAATTCCAAAATCGGATTTTCAGCTGTGGATGGAGAGAGGTGGAGCGCGGCCCGAAAACGAAGATAGGAACAAACTCGTGGCAACATCCAAAGAACCCGAGAAAGACAGCCTCAATCTCTGGGGAGCGGGAGCAAGCCTCTTGGCAGCCAGGATTTTGCGGAAAGAAGATTGACCAGGGAGAGCACCGCGATCTTCTATCCGCTGCGACCCGGTCCCGAGTTGCGATCCTGATGGAATGACATTGATAGCCAATTTCCCAGCGTCGGCAACTGCGAAATTGCCAGTGCCGTCATTCAACAGGACGGCTACCGGGTTATGGCGCCACGCCGTAACAAGAACCAGGTCCAGCGCACTATCGCCGTTTACATCGCTCGCAATCAACGCCAGTCCTCCCGAAGGAGCTGTCACGCCGATCGTTTGAAGGCGTCCCCTGCTGAGTTGAAGCGAAATCCAATAGCGCGAATGGAGAGAGCCGACGCGAACGATTTCAACGGTGGCGAGATCGGAACGACGGTCGCCGTCGAAGTCACCGAATGCAAATTGCGAGGAAGGATTCCGGCCGGGCGCATCTGCCGCGCGCGACTTGCAATCGCTTCGCGGACACTCGCCGCCGAAAGCGCTGGCCAGGTGCGCGCCCGATAACAGCCAGCAAAGGCTGAGCAAGAGGAAGTGGGCCCTCCACTTCCTAGCTCCGGGGACCGCGCAAATGAACTTTCGTTTCATCAGCCACACTTTGTAAGACGACTGCGTAACTGTTTAAGACGACTGCGCCGATCAGTTGGTTCCCTTCTGGAACCCCCTTAAATTGACCCGCCAACCAACCATCGTACTCCAGGTGCTCACAGTCGTAAAAGCTTGCACAACTTGAAATGGGGTGACCCAGGACGCCGAATTAAGAGCGTGAGGCCAAGGCGGCTTCTGGGTTGTCTGGCAGCGGGTGGTGAGCGCGGAAGGAATCGAACCTTCAACATGCGGATTAAGAGTCCGCTGCTCTACCAATTGAGCTACGCGCCCACAAAATCAGCTTACCAGATTAATGCGAAGCTCGGAAAGTTTGCGGTAGGGCCCTCAAAGGTGTCTCTCGAGCCTCAGAAAGCGCCGAGAATAGCAGTCCATCGATTCCTGGCGGGAACTTAGACTCCACTGCCCCCACCCATGGAGCTAGCGGCCAGCAAAATGGCGCCCAGATGCTTGAAGAGCTACAGCGAAACGGCCATGGAGTCATACACTTCCGGCGCTGCGCGTACACCTCTCACTCGGTGTACCGCAGCGAAAGCGACGCTCCGAGGTGCGATGCAAAATGAACGACCACACCGCGAAGGTCCAAGACCGCAAAAAGGGACTCGGAAATCTCCAAAATTGTCGACCGGCTTACAGCCCGTGGTGCGTGCTAAAGGAGGAAAAAGGTGTCTTCTTTTTCGACACCCGTCGTGTTCTCGAGAGGAGAATGGGAGGTGATTTGCTTCTTCTCGTAGTTGCTGCGCTTAACCGTTTCCATACGCTCCTGAAGACCCGGAAAATTCTTCGGCAGCCTTTCGGTTTCAGTCGTTTGAGTTGAACTTCGCGTCGTCATCGTTCCCCTCCAATCTGGGATTGTCGAGCTTGACCACTTGGGGAGCTTAGGCAGTGCGAGATGAAAGATCAATGCTCCTTTCCCGTATTTCGGGCGTTTTTGACTAGGGAATTTCCTGTATAAGTCCCCTCTTTGTGGCCGAAAACTCCTGAGAGGAGAGGTTGATTACGATGACAGCGCGGCTAGTTCCGGAGTTCCTCGACGATTTCTCGCGCAACCTGGCGGGCACGCTCTATCTGCGAAGGATCGAGAGAGATCGCCGCGACGCGCGGATGACCGCCCCCGCCAAACCTTTCGGCGAGCGACGCGAGGTTCTTTTCGTCGGCGTCCGGATTCCAGGGATTTGAGCCGATCGAGATCTTCGTGCGCACGGGTGAGGCGCTGATTCCGACCGAATAGCGACAGTGCGGGAACAAGAGATAGGGAACAAACTTGTTGTAGCCTTCCAGATCGAGATCGCTCACGTCAAAAAATACCACCGGACCGATGGCCTGCGCACGTTGCCGCAGCAATTCGATGGAGCGCTTGTGCCGCTCGAGCAAGGGACCGAGGTGTTTCGCAATGATCGGGAGTTTCACGACATCGGCCAGGGAGCGCTGACCGAGCTCGGGAATTAACCGAGGCACCAGGCCCGCTTCGGGCGCCGCCTCGATTACGAGAGCCAACTGCGTCGCCGGCTCCGTGAGGGCCACCGCCGATTCCGGGGTCGCAAACTGAGCCCCGTCAATGACATCGCCCCAATGAATCAGTTCCGAGAGCGGCTGAATATTAAAGCCAAACTTACTGCTGGTTATATCCGCCAGGAGCTTTGTGCACGACTTATAGCTCGGATCGTAAAACTTGTGGCCGGATCGATCCGAGCGGAAGTGAGCCGCATCCGCCGCACTGAGGAAGGCGCTCTGATGATGGTCAAACCACCAGGTAACTCGCGGCGAGCTGGAATACTTGAAATCCACTATGGCATTTTCATCGCCGTCAAAGAGCCCCTCTTCAAAGGGACCCACCGCGCGATGCGTCATGCCGGTGTAGGAGAAAACCGCCCCAGGGTTGATCCGCTCCCGATAAAAACGCGAGAAGATTGCCGCGGACACGGCGCCGTCAAAACATCGATCATGGAAACAGAGTCTGACCTTTACGCTGTCGGGCAAAAAGTCCTCACAAGCGGAAATATGAAGGAAATCGCGCCAGCAAAGTTATTTAAGATGGACGTGAGCCTCTTGATTGTCAAGAGGAAAGCCTGTCGCGGCGCGCCGCAAACGCTATCGGCAGCCCCGGGCATTCGCGCAGAATGTCGAGACTTGCAACTTTCGCGAAGAGCAGCGATGCTAACGGTAACGTCTGGCTATGCGGAAGTGGCGGAATTGGCAGACGCGCAGGACTTAGGATCCTGTGGCCGAAAGGTCGTGGAGGTTCAACTCCTCTCTTCCGCACCATTCTCTCGAGCCTTTCTCATCCCTGTTGAAAAATCAGAAGTTGCGCGGCACGGCTGCTCACACCTCGAGAGCCTGCGTCTCGATTGAATTGACCAGCGCCAGAACGCTCACCAACCAGGAGCCTGGATGGATCCGGGGAAGGATGCCACGTTGTACTCTGGTGAGCATCACCTTCAGTACCTGGCCTTATTCACGCAGTGATTTGTTTCAGATTTCGCGTAAGATCCTACCCTCCCGAAACGACAGTGTTCTACTTATCCAAGCCCGGTCGAGACTTGATTAACGCGTTTATCGCTGCGCAGAGAAACCAGCAATTCTCGTATACCGAGGTCGGTAGTTCTCGGGATAGAGGGCCGGACGGGTACATCACCGATCACAACCGCATTCAATTGGGGCGGGGTGACGATGCATTTGAGCGTGCAAAAAGTGCGATTAGACAGTGGAAAATGTTCGATATGCCGTGGGTTCATTTGTGCTGGCCGGATACTCCCATCGAGGCCGACGCTTTCGTTGCCGTTTTGGTCTGGCATCTCGGATTTTGGTCCCTCAATGCGTGCCGGATCGTTTACGTAATCGAAGAACACGGTGCATTGGAAAGATATGGTTTCGCCTACGGCACTTTGACTGAGCACAGTGAACGCGGCGAGGAGCGTTTCGCAGTCGAATACGATGTCAATGATCAAACCGTGTGGTACGACCTGTATGCCTTCTCCCGGCCCAACCTTGTTTGACTTATCCATACACACGAGCGTTGCAGAGGCGCTTTGCTAGAGACTCGGCAGCCGCCATGCGGAAATCCACGCAGCACATCAGATGAGTTCGGATTTACTATTCCGATCCTAATAGGTGCCGAGAAAGAGGACCATCCGGCCCGCGATGAAGCGGGCGCAGGTATATGAGCGCGCGCTATCGACGATAGGTAATAATTAGCAAGATCAATCGAGATTCAAAGGAGGTTGTCAATGACTCCGTCTCAAGTGCTGCTTCTGACGTTTCTGATCGGCGTGGTCTCCGGCTTGCGGTCTATCACCGCGCCTGCGGTCGTGGCCTGGGCGGCTCACCGAAACTGGCTAGACCTGCATAACACGCCTCTCTCCTTCATGGGCTCGACGGGGGCGGTTGTTATTTTCACACTTTTGGCTGTCGTCGAACTAATTGCCGATAAACTCCCTTCAACCCCGAGCCGCACAAAACCTCTGGGTCTAATTGCACGTATCATTCTCGGTGGGCTTTCCGGGGCAGGCGTTGCGGTGTCGGGTGCGCAATCCATCGTGCGAGGGACTGTCTTGGGTGCTGTTGGTGGTATTGCTGGCGCGTTTGCGGGTTACGAAGTTCGCACGCGTCTCGTGAAGGCTCTCAAGGTCCCGGACTTGGTCATCGCTCTTTTGGAAGACGCGGTGGCGATTGGTGGTGGCCTCTTTATTGTATCGCGGTTCTAAGCCGTGTTTTGCTTCTGTGCCCAGGGAGCTTGATGAGTCCGCCCGGCTGAGCCCGTAAGTCGAAACGATCCGCTTTACGGGCCTGGTCTAGCGGTCGGAGTACCTATCCTACTAAGGGTCCTTTTATTTCGAACTCAACTCGGGGCCAAACGTGATTTGTCTTATTTCCTGAGCGGTCTCGCGGTCAGCAGAGCTTGTGTTCGGGTCCTTCACATTCAAAGCCGATTCATCATTACCTGTCGAAGGCTTGCCCGTTCCGAAAAACGTCTCGCGGGCTCCCTCAAACGAGTCCTTCATCATTGGGTTCTCACCTTTAAGGCCGCATTCTTTCCGCCTCAGATTGCAGAGGTGCTGCCGCCGAATGAATAACGGATGAATTCCTTTCGTACCATTCGACTGAATTCTATGGCGAAACTTTACCGGGCTAGCGTCCTCTATGGAGTCCCAGCGTCTAAAGGGATCAGGCACCCCCCTAGCCAAAGCGCATGGGACGAAGTTTGCGAACGCAAGTCTTCGAACGCAAGTCTGCGAACGAAGGTTCACGGAATTTTAACCAACCCGTAAAACAACTCCTCGCTGGGTATGGGATTGTCTTGGGCCGCCCAGGAGGGCCCACGTGAAGAAAACTATCATTCGCACGGCACTGATAATCGCCGTAGCGTCCATATTCGCAGCGGGGATATTCGCAGGCAAAGCAGCAGCAGATGACGACCACGAGCATTCGGGTCGCTTCGAATTCAAAACCGGCAGCCTGGTGCTCAGCCGGAGCGTCTATGTCGGGAATGCAGCGACCGTTACCGTGGGACAAACTCTACCGCCAGGCTGCAAGGCAGGCCCGGTGACGTTACCTCTCCTAGCGGGGGGCACGGCGACCGTTACGGTGAAATGCGCTGTCGCGACGGCAGACGGGACGTTTCCGACCGTCTTCAACAACGACAAGCCCGACGGCAGCTTTGGCGTTACCTCGCCGATCTTTCTGGATAACCTCACGACGGATGGCAAGCTCATCGGGACACTCGAGGTCCCTAGCGACCTGCTGGTGACGAGTTTCAGCTCGAAATCAGAGTTGGCTTTGAATCGGTCGCTGGATGGGGGATCGATCACGTTCTTGGGGTACCGCGGGGGGCCGGGATTCCTGACTGCGCCAAACCTGCTGGATGTGTCGAATTCGAATACTCCGGGTGTCGTGGACCCGACTAATCCTGTGGTCTCTCAGTACTACCGGGCCGTGGCGGAAGTGGATGCCGACGGCCATATTCACATCACGGATGGAAATGCCTACAGCGGTAATAATGGCCGCGCCGCGATCAAAGCGAACTGGCTGTATTACCTGACCGGGAACGACAACAACGGAGGCCTGTCGTCAAGCCAGCTGACTGGAACACAAGTTGGGGTCAACCTGATCACGTCGACTGGCGCCGAGTTGCTGGTTCCGGGCCAGACGCCGCCCGTGCCGCCGAACATTAATAAGATCGGCGACTTCGAGGTCACGCAAGTCGGGTACAAAACCGCGGACAAGGCGGGGAAAGACAACAACTTCCGCGGCCTGACGATCTTCAACAACACGATGTATGTCACCAAGGGCAGCGGGGGCAACGGCATCAACACGGTCTATCAGGTCGGTAACGCGGGTGTCCTACCGTCGGGGACCACCGCACAATTGGTGGCCGAGCCGATCACAATCCTGCCGGGGTTCCCGACATCGCTCGCGAGCGGTGTGGATCAGAAGGGCAACCCGGCACCGGTGGCATTTCCATTTGGGATCTGGTTCGCGAATGCGAATACGTTATACGTTTGCGATGAGGGCGATGGGACGCTCGTTACACCCGCAGTCAACGGGAACGTAGCAGACGCCGCGACATTGGCCACCGCTGGTGTGCAGAAGTGGAGCCTGGTGAGCGGCACCTGGCACCTGGATTACGTTCTCCAGAACGGTCTGAATATCGGCGTGCCCTACAGCGTAGCGAACTATCCCACGTCACTTAATCCGGCAACGGACGGGTGCCGCAATATTACCGGTAAGGTCCACAGCAACGGCACCGTGGACATCTATGCCGTAACCTCGACGATCAGCGCCAGCGGAGATCAGGGCGCCGATCCCAACAAACTGGTAAAAGTCACCGACCGTCTTTCCGCGACCACTCTCCCCACGGGTGACGGCGATCACGATCGTGACGATTCCTTGGAGCACTTCACTACGCTTCGAACAGCGAATGCCGGTGAAGTGCTTCGCGGCGTGGTCTTTGCTCCAGCGGACCATGATCGCGACCGCGATCGTGACGACGAAGACCGCGACCGATAAGAAAACCGGATGCCTGGAGCCGGCCGTTGGCCGGTTCCAGGTATGCTCGCGCAGCCTTACGCCGCGCCGATTGGTGTTCTCGAGCCGCTTAAATGAGTCGAGCTGCTTCGTAACTTTCGTCTAAGCGCGGTCGTAAGCGCGTCACGAAGTTGACGCACTTTCTTGCTTCCCCTATACTCCGCTCTTGTATCTCCGCGCGCCGGTCTTTCCCGTTCACTTCTGATGGTGAAGGCAGCAGCAAGGTAGCGCCGAAAGAAACGCCTGCCCGTCGTGCCAATCGGCTTTCGATGTTGGAGCGACAGGCACAACCCAAATAGGACTTTATGGCCGAGGAGAATTGCCGGCGCGAACTCGATTTAGAGATTCCCGCCGCCGAAGTACAGAAAGCCGTTGAGCGCGTAGCGCGGGAGTTTGCCCGCGTGGCGCGCGTGCCCGGATTTCGTCCGGGTAAAGCGCCTATCCCCCTGATTCGACGCCGATTTGCCGACGATATCAAAGGCGAGGTGCTGCAATCCCTGCTTCCCGAGCAGATCGACAAGGCTGTCAAGGACCAGAAGCTTGTGCCGATTACGCAGCCGCAGGTCGATCACGTGGATTACGGGGAGGATCGCCCACTCAAGTTTCGCGCCAGCTTCGAAGTGCTGCCCGAGTTTGAGCTGGGCACTTACAAGGGACTGAAAGTGGAGGTCGAGAAGGCTCAAGTTACCGACGCCGATATCGACAAAGAGATTGAGGGGATGCGGGAGCGCGCCGCCACGTTTGTGCCCGTGGAGGAGCGCGCGCTCGAAAGCGGCGACTTCGCGCAACTGAAACTGGTAGGTACGCCGCTGGGCGAAGGCGAGCCGCTCAAGGCTGACAACGTTCTCTGCCACCTGGGCTCGGAGGAGACGCTGGAGTCCTTCACTCAAAACTTGATCGGAGCGAAGCCCGGCGAGCAACGCCGCTTCGAGGTGGACTACCCCGCCGACTATCCGGACAGAAAACTTGCCGGCAAGAAGTACGCTTATAGCGCCGACGTGGTGGCTGTAAAGCAAAAGAAGCTGCCGGAACTGAATGACGAATTAGCGAAGGATGTAAGCGACGCAAAGACACTTGAGGAGTTGCGCGGCAAAATTCTTCAAGGCCTGGAAGCGGACATCAACGAGCGACATGGGGCCGCGGTGCGCGAAGCCGTGCTGGCGAAGATCGTCGCGGCGCATGATTTCCCGGTTCCTGAAGCGCTGGTTGAAAACCAAATGGATGTGCGGCTGGAGCGCGCGGTGCGCTCGCTGGCGGCGCAGGGAGTGGACCCGCGAGCCGTCAATGTGGACTGGGTGGCCATGCGGCGGCGCCAACATGCCCGCGCCGTCGAAGACGTAAAAGCCGAACTGCTGCTGGATCGCATCGCAACGGCGGAAAATATCGAAGCGAGCGACGAGGATATCGATCAGGAGATCTCGAAAATTGCGGAGCGCAGTGGCGAATCAGCACCGGCGATCCGCGCTAACTTGACAAAGCAAGGAGCGGTGGATAGGATGAGGTCGAAGCTCCGCAGTGAGAAGACTCTTGAGTGGCTCCAGGGAAATTCTGAAGTAAGCACTCGGGAGCCGGAGCGGTCCTAACCGGTCTTTTCCTTCAAATTTCCTACTCTCGATGACACATTCAGACGATCCGGGTCCACGCGCGACAACGCTCATACCGATGGTGGTGGAGCAGACTACACGAGGCGAACGCGCCTATGATATTTATTCGCGGCTGCTCAAAGACCACATCTTGTTTATCGGAACGCCCATCGACGATCACGTCGCGAACCTGGTGACCGCCCAATTGCTGTTCCTGGAGGCGGAAGATCCGGAGCGCGATATCCAGCTGTATGTCAATTCACCGGGCGGGTCGATTACCGCAGGCATGGCGATCTACGACACGATGCAATACGTTCGACCCGACGTGGTTACGACCTGCGTGGGACAGGCAGCGTCGATTGCCGCCCTGCTGCTGGCAGCGGGAGCCGCCAAAAAACGATTTTCGCTTCCCAATTCACGGATTCTGATTCACCAGCCCTGGATGTCGGGCCTCTCTGGACAAGCCACAGATATCGATATCCACGCCAAAGAGATTTTGCGTATGCGCTCGGTGATCAACCAACTCCTTGCCGATCATTGCCAACAGCCGATTGGTAAAATCGAGAAGGATGTGGAGCGGGATTTCATTATGTCGCCGCAACAGGCCAAGGAATACGGCCTGGTTGACGAGATTATTCACAAGCATCGTTAACGCGTACCTAACAGTTAGTAGCGAAAAAGGTTTGGTGGGTGCCTTGGATGGAGAAAAAGTTCTAATATAGTTGATGGGGCTTGTCCCTCCGGGGACGTCGGAGGTTAGCTGTGAGAAAACTAAACACAGACGAACCGCTGCGTTGTTCGTTCTGCCACAAAACGCAAGAGCAAGTCGAGAAACTCATCAGCTCGCCTTCAGACTATCCACGGGCCTATATCTGCAATGAATGCGTAGGCGTTTGCCAGCAAATTCTGGAAGAAGAAAAGCGCGAGCAGGCCGGACCGATCAATCGGCGCCTTCCCCGCCCGCCGGAGATCAAGTCCTTCCTCGATAGCTACGTCATCGGCCAGGACAAGACCAAGAAGAAACTGGCTGTCGCGGTCTACAATCATTACAAGCGCATATTCCTGAACCACCAGCCAGGCGATGTCGAGCTCACGAAATCCAATATTCTGCTGATCGGCCCTACGGGCACCGGCAAGACGCTGCTGGCGCAGACGCTCTCGCGGATGCTGGATGTGCCCTTTGCGATCGTCGATGCCACCACGCTTACCGAGGCTGGGTACGTGGGCGAAGACGTCGAGAACATCATCTTGAAGCTGCTGCAAAATGCCGACGGGGATGTGACCAAGGCGCAGCAGGGCATCATTTACATCGATGAGATTGACAAAATCTCCAAGAAGGATGAGAACCCCTCGATCACGCGCGACGTTTCCGGCGAGGGCGTGCAGCAAGCGCTCCTGAAGATACTCGAAGGTACGATCGCAAATGTTCCTCCGCAGGGGGGCCGCAAGCATCCACACCAGGAGTTCACTCCGGTGGATACGACCAATATTCTGTTCATTTGCGGCGGAGCCTTCGTGGGATTGGAAAAGATCGTGGAGCGCCGGGTGGGCCAAAAATCTTTGGGCTTCCATACCGACGCACAACCAACAACCAATAACCGTCGCAACGTGGAGGTGCTGGAGCAGGCCCAGCCTACGGACTTGATCCGTTACGGCCTTATCCCGGAATTTGTGGGCCGGCTGCCGGTGGTCGGTGTTCTAGGCGACTTGGACAAGGCCGCTCTGATGCGCATCCTGACCGAGCCAAAGAATGCTTTGATACGGCAATACCAGCGGCTCTTCGAGTTTGAAAACGTTCGGTTGCGTTTCGCCGACGATGCACTCGAGACGGTTGCCGATCTGGCCCTGCAGCGCAAGGTGGGCGCGCGCGGACTGCGCATGATCCTCGAAGATCTGATGCTCGATCTAATGTACAACCTGCCGGCCCAACGAAAAGTGCGCGAATTCGCCGTAACCGCGGAGATGGTGCGCAGCCGCGAGATCAACTGGAACCTGCTGGAAAAAGCCGGTTAATTCGGGATAATGAAGTGGTGAGCCTACCTAGGACCAATGTTTACCCGAGAGAAGAATGACGTGAAGCGCGTGCCGATGATGCCGGTGAGGGATATGGTTATTTTCCCTCAGATGATGCAGCCGTTTATCGTCGGGCGCGAAGCCTCCGTGCGCGCGCTGGAAGAGGCGCTGGCCGGCGAAAAGAAGATCTTTCTGGCCACCCAGCACGATGCCTCCATCGACGATCCCAAACCCGAGGAAATCTTTACCGTCGGCACACTCGCCAACATCGTACAGAGCGTAAAGCTGCCGGACGGCAATATTCGCGTACTGGTGGAGGGCGTGGAACGCGCCAAAGTCGTACAGCTCACCAGCGAAGAAGGCTTCTATCGCGCCACTTTGCGGCTGGTGCCGGTGCGGGTTGAGCCTTCGCCGCAGATCGATCAGGCGGTTCGGCGCGTCAACGGACTCTTTGAGCAGTACGTCAAGCTCTCCCAAAACCTGAATTACGACACCATGATTGCCGCCGCCCGCGTCGAGGATCCGGCGAAGCTTTCCGATACCATAGCAGCCAATTTGCAGGTTCCGGTGGAAGAGAAACAGGAACTGCTCGAGAATTTCGACGTATTGGATCGCCTGACCCGCGTGGCCGAAATTCTGGAGAGCGAGCTCGAGAAGCTTAACGTCGACCGCAACATCAATACTCGAGTGAAGCGGCAGATGGAGCGCGCGCAAAAAGAGTACTACCTCAACGAAAAACTCAAGGCCATACACAAAGAGCTGGGGCGCGGCGAAAAGAGCGAGCTCGACGAGCTGAAGAAGAAGATCGAAGCGGCCGGAATGCCCAAGGACGTGCAGGAGAAGGCCGCGCAGGAGCTGAAGCGGCTGGAGATGATGCCGCCGATGTCGGCCGAATCAACGGTAAGCCGCAGTTATCTTGACTGGCTGCTGGCGGTACCCTGGAAGAAAAAGTCCAAAGAGATTCGAGACATCGGGGTCGCCGAGAAGATTCTAGAGGAAGACCACTACGGGCTGGACAAGGTCAAGGAGCGCATTCTCGAATACCTGGCTGTCCGCCAGCTGGTCAAGAATCCTCGCGGATCGATCCTGTGCCTGGTCGGCCCTCCGGGCGTGGGCAAGACTTCGCTCGCGATGTCCATCGGCCGCGCAACCGGGCGCAAGTTTGTGCGCGTCTCGCTAGGCGGCGTTCGGGATGAGGCGGAGATTCGCGGCCATCGGCGCACGTATATCGGCGCCCTGCCCGGCCAAGTGATTCAGATGATGAAAAAGGCCGGGACCGTCAATCCAGTCTTTGTTCTCGACGAAGTGGACAAAATGTCCATGGACTTTCGCGGGGATCCCTCTGCTGCGCTCATGGAAGTGCTCGATCCCGAATTAAATCATGCTTTCACGGACCATTATCTGGACGTGGAGTACGATCTCTCCCGGGTGATGTTCATCTGCACCGCCAATGTGCTGCATACAATTCCACAGCCATTGCAGGATCGCATGGAGATCCTGCGTTTGCCGGGTTACACGGAGATCGAAAAGCGGGAGATCGGCAAGCGCTTCCTGCTGAAAAAGGCGCGGGAAGCCACCGGCCTCACCGAAGAGAATCTGCAATTCACGGATGAGGCGATCAACTACATCATCCGGCATTACACGCAGGAAGCAGGCGTGCGCAACATGGAAAGAGAGATTTCCAATGTGTGCCGCAAGGTCGCACGGCGTGTAGTGAAAGAGGGCCGGGACATCAAAATCGAAGTTACCCCGGCAAATGTCGGCGAATTCCTTGGCGTCATCAAGTTCCGCGAACTCTGGGCTGAGAAGAAGAACGAGGTTGGGCTGGCCACAGGCCTGGCCTGGACCGAAGTAGGCGGCCAGGTGCTGACCACCGAGGCGGGATTAATGCATGGCAAAGGACGCCTCACGCTGACGGGAAAACTCGGAGACGTAATGCAGGAGTCCGCTCAGGCGGCGATGAGCTACGTGCGGTCGCGGACGGGGGCCTTCGGCTTACCGCATGATTTCTACCGCCATGTCGATATCCACGTGCACGTTCCGGAAGGCGCCATTCCGAAAGACGGCCCTTCGGCGGGGATCACGATTTGCACGACCATCGTCAGCGCCCTCACGCACATCCCCGTTCGTTGCGATGTAGCGATGACCGGCGAGATCACCCTGCGAGGTAAGGTCTTGCCCATCGGCGGAGTCAAAGAAAAAGTATTGGCCGCACATCGCCTGGGAATCCGCACGGTGATCCTGCCCAAAGATAACGAAAAGGATCTAGCGGATATTCCGACCGACATCCAATCCACTTTGGTGATTCAGTTTGTAGAAACTATGGACGAGGTACTGGGGTTAGCGTTGGAACGGCCGCTTCAGCCGTCAGCGCTTCCGGCAGTTGCGGAAGTGCCGACCAAGTTCGACGCGGAAGCAGAGCAAGATCAGGAATTAACCAACTGAGGGAGACCCTCGGGCGTGTTTTCGGTCGAGGGGAAAGCCAGAATGCATTCTGCCCGGGAGTGACCCGTCCCTGTTTGGTTCCTGTTCAAAA